>JAEEGJ010005035.1_pt1 | contig 42687 bp, 36 predicted proteins | sample 8958761 | NCBI WGS metagenome assembly JAEEGJ01 (sample SAMN16246546, study PRJNA631951) | gut metagenome | biome: gut microbiome; feature: rumen; material: RS-attached | host: Bos | place: Iran: Karaj | collected 2018-10
TGTTGAGCATCATCGGGCGGTAGAGGCGGGTCATGAGTTCCTTCGCCTGTTCGCTTTCGACACCCACGACAACGCGGTCCGGCTTCATGAAGTCCGTGATGGCGGAACCTTCTTTAAGGAATTCCGGGTTGCTGGCGACATCGAACGGGACATTCACGCCGCGCTTGTCGAGTTCTTCCTGAATGGCGGCCTTGACCTTCTTGGCTGTGCCGACCGGAACCGTCGATTTCGTTACGAGGACTGTATATTTCTTGATGTTCTGGCCGAACGTGCGGGCTACGGCGAGCACATACTGCAAGTCTGCGGAACCATCTTCGTCTGGAGGCGTGCCCACGGCGCTGAAAACCATTTCCACATCGTCAAGGATGCTAGCGAGGTCGGTCGTGAACTTCAAGCGGCCTTCGCGCTGGTTCCTAAGAACCATTTCGTCGAGGCCCGGTTCGTATATGGGAATTTCACCTTTCTGGAGCGATTCAATCTTTGCCTGATTCACATCGACGCAAGTGACGTTTACACCCATTTCGGCAAAGCACGTGCCACTCACGAGACCTACATAACCGGTTCCGACGATTGCAATATTCATAATTTTTCCTTCCTACTAGATGATAAAATTTTTTCAAAAAAATTTTAATTTTAACAACGATACTCAGCCTATAAAAGCCATAGCCTTCAATTATACTTAGAACTTCAGCATCGTTCCGCCCCAACTAAGGCCTACACCAAAACCAGATATCATCACATTCATGCCTGGTTTAATTGTTCCATTTTCAAGGCAATCTTTCAAGCCGATTAACACCGTTGAAGATACAGTATTCCCGGTATTTTCTAAATTGATATAAAATTTGTCCTTTGGAAGTATGCACATTTTACGAATTGTTGAAAGCATAAACTTGTTCGCTTGATGGAATACGTAATAATTCACATCATCTTTTGACAATTTATTTTTTGCAAGAATTTGCTGCATCATTGGAGGAACAACATCCAAAGTAAAATTGAATACAGCCCCCCCCCCCATATAGAGATAGTCATCGCGGCGAACATGTCCATCGTCATCTTCTTCCTCGTGACCATTAGCTTCCGGTTGTCGAGCCCCCCCTTTCTTGAGGATCAAATTTTCAGCACCATTCCCGTCTGTACCAAGAACAAACTCGCCTATTTCTGCGAGTCCCTCACTCGATATCAAACAGGCTGCAGCGCCATCACCAAAAATAGACCTATTACTTTTGTCTAAAGGATGCAAATATTTATTGTACGTTTCTGCAGTCAGCAACAAAACATTCTTTGCAATGCCTGCAGAAATCAAACCCTTAGCAATAGCCATTCCATACACACAGCCGGAACAGCCTAAATTATAATCAAATGCTCCCGCTGACGTTGGGATTCCCAATTTATCTTGTAAAATACATGCTGTAGAAGGCAAAAAATAGTCTGGACTCTGTGTACACAAAAGCAAAAAATCAATAGATTTTGGGTCTATTGAATACTCCGCAAACAACTTCTTTGCAGCTTTTTCTGCCATATCGCCTGCAGTTTCGTCCTTGGCAGCAATATGCCTTGAATCCACGCCCACTTTTGCGGCGACTTTTTCCACACTCCATTCAGGAAACTCTTTAACAAGTTCTTCGTTAGTAAGAACCTGTTCAGGAAGATAATATGAAATTGCTTTAATGTACACCATATTTATACCAAAGTTCCTTCACCACCGCCACTAAGGTCTATGTTGCTTCCTGTCATCCAAGAAGAAGCGTCAGAAAGTAAATACAGAGCCAAGTTAGCAACATCACCCGGTTGGCCAAACCTCTTTAACGGATACTTCAATTGAGCCACTTCCATTTCCTCTTTAGAAAGGCCATCTCTTAAGATGAGATCAGTCCATATCATGGCCGGGCAGATGCAGTTCACACGAATTTGCTTGGATGATAACTCTAATGCCAAACATTTTGCATAAGACATGATAGCACCCTTAGAAGCACTATAAACAGCATTTCCCATACTTGGACAAAGCGCGGCTCTAGATGCAATAAAAACTATTGAAGCGCCCTTATTAATCTTTTTCTGAGAAAGAACTGCAGCTTGTAACAAAACAGGGGCCTCAAAATTTGGTTTCATCACAGAATCAATTGAATTTTGGTCAAGAGATTTGCAAGGGACACGGCTGCCAACTCCAGCGCAATGCACAATGCCATCCAATTTGGGTAATTTTGCCACTAGACTTTCTCGATTTTCACTCTCAGTCAGTTCTGCAGCCACTATCAAGTGTTCTCCTGACGACATTTGAGCAAGCGTTGATTCAAGACGAGATTGATTTCGTCCCGTAATAACCACCATAGCCCCCATTCTGGAGCAAGCAACAGCTATTGCCTGCCCGATACCAGAAGAAGCACCAGTAACAAGGATTTTTTTTCCCGTCAAATTGAATGGTGACATATCCATTATTTAGCACTCACCAGATTAAACAAATCATCTACCGTTTCGCACGAACGTATTTCTTTCGTGGTTATTGCTTTATTAAATTGAGTTCTAACCATAGCGATAACACTCATGGCCGTCAAAGAACTCCAATCTTCAAGTTCCTGAAACTTGGTTTCGCTCTTGATATCGGAGGCATCCGTATCATCAAACTGCTCGGCAAAGGCCGCAATGAATTCTTCTTTATTCATGTGACTATCCTTATTTATTGATTTTTTCTAGGAAATCTCTTTTTAACAGAGATGTGGAAATTAAATTTTGATACTTGCCGTCTTTATAAACTCGTTCTCGCAAAACACCTTCCACCTGGAAACCGAGACGTTTTTGGAGATTAAGTGAAAATGCATTTTCTTCTAAAGTTAGTCCCTCAATGCAATTCAACCTTAAATATTGAAAAGCATACAAATACAAAGCAACACAAGCGTCCAATGTATCATGCTTCATTCGGTCTTCAAATGGACATCCAATCTTGAAACCGGTATGAGCGGTACCGTTTTTATAGTCAATGGAGGTCAACGAAATCATACCGATGGTTTTTCCATTGGCAAGTTCAATCATCAGTCGAATATTTTTGTCATCATTCTTGTAACTAGCCACCCATTGGTTCTGCTGATTTGCACTAACAGGGGCATGCTCACCGACTGTATTCATTTCAATTTCAGGGTCATTCATCATTTTGAGCAATAGTTCGCTATCGCCCGGTTCAATTGCACGCAATGTGGCACACCCATATTTCAGCAGCATTTCTCGATTTCCTTTATTATAAATTTCATTTCTTCCACACCATACCTTTGGTCAATCGGAATGCACACGACGTTGTTCGCCAATTCGTATTCCAGGTCAGCAGATGCTGCCCACTCGAAGACATTCGGCCAGTAGGTGGCAACAAACACGCCCTGTCCAATCAGTTTCTTCTTGAGCTCGCTACCGTTATCAACCCAATACGGGTAAACCAGCGGACATTCGAATGAATCAATGGACGGGATTGAAAGCCTGCTTGTGGCGGCAAGCACCTCATGCAGAATCCTGAAATTTCCTACACGGCGGGACCGAACAAAGTCCAAGTCAACCGATTCAAAGATTCTTCGCGAAAGATTGCTCATCCGACTTAACGGGGCCGCACCTATTTTCTTGCTGTTGGCCTTGAAATCGCCATAGCCCTCAATAGGAGGCATATCTATGCGCTTCAGGAGATGCAAGCAACGATCAAACGAACATTCTTGCGGCAAGCCGGCAGAATAGTCGTTCAAAGAGGTTACCGCAAACCCGCCATCGGGCATTCCCATGAACTTGCGTGGACTATAAAACTGGTGTTGTGCAACCGCAGTGCAATAAAGAGCCTGGGCATTGTCGATAATGACACGTTCGCCATATTTTTTTACGACCTCCCGCACGTAAGCATCTTTTATGCCGTAATAGTTCGTATAGAGCAGGTACTCGCCTTCTTGCAAGTCAATGGAGCACGCAATTTCCAGGTTCTCGTCAATATGGTAAAATTCACTAAGAATGCCAAGCCTTGAGAGCGGCTCCAGTACGACATCACAGGTAAAGTACGGAATCCACAAACGTCGAACATTACCTATCCCACACAGGATATATTCAAGGGAGTGACGACCGCTATTCAGATACACGGAGCCATCGTGCAGGTCCGAATTACGGGTTACGGGAAATTCCCATCCAAAATATCCGCCGATTGAATCCATAGCCAATACCAAACTACCGTAACCTGATGGACACCCAGGACGCAGCTACGCCTAGCATCTCGTCCAGTTCTTCCCTGGAATCGAACCGCAGGAAAAGCGTACCGAGTGAAGTATTCGCCCCCGTAAAGGGAACAATGTGGTCACCGGGCTTGACAATCAGCCCGATGTCGCGAACATATTTCTTCTTGAATTCGGGATCAATGTCGATTGAGACTAGAATCCCCTCCGCAGAGGAATGCAGAATGTAGTTGCACCACACGCCATCATATTCGGGAATCGAGATATTGTCCAGCGGCATTCCCAACGCCTTCTTGATTTCGTTACGGATCAGGCCCTGCCCGGTCGCCATGTCCTGGAGTTCGGCAATACGGTTTCCGCCACCGCGCGGACTGACTTCCATAATGTAAGCCTTGCCGTCAGAGCAGACGCGGCTTTCCACATTGTAGATACCCGACTTAACATCCAACAGTGTAAAGAGCCGTTGCAATTGCTCCGTCAAGTCATCCTGATATTTCTGCTCCATGGAAGCAGGCCAGATTTCAATGGCAGGCGTATAGGGGTTCGCCGCATCCGCATCAAAAAGCTGGTCGGAATAAGCCGGGTAAACGAGCTTGCCATCTACAGTAAAAATGTCCGCACTGGATTGAGCCCCGACCTTGTCCAAAAATTCTTCAATAACAAAGTTCTTGGAAAGCGATGCCGCAAGTGCCGTTTCTATAGCCCGACGAAGATTCGCCTTGTCCTCGACCTTCGAGACCCCCTTGCTCCCCGCGGAATCGACAGGCTTCACGATAATGGGCCAGTTAAAGTAATCGACATCTTTCAAGGCTCCTTCGACATTGTTGTAGCCTTTGGCCTTGGGGCAATTGAAACCGTTTTCTGCAAGGAACCTGCGGAACAGCGATTTGTCCTGCAATATACAGGCCGCCACGTAACTGCATTGGAACGGAAGTCCCATTTTCTCGGCGACATAGGCGGCAGAAACTACGCCGGGGTCTACTGCATGCGACAGGATTCCGTCAATCTGCAATTCCTGTGCCGCCTTGAGTACCGCATCCCTATCAATAATGCTCACATTGCAGTATTCATCAGAATACTTGTGCGCAATGTTGTCGGGCAAATAATCCGCAGTAATAACATGGATGCCCATCTTGTGGGCCTCCTCAATTACGGGAATCAGATACCGTAAACCGCCAAGGAGCATCAACTTCTTTTGTTTCATAACAATTACTTTTTGATACAAGCCAAAACCCTAGCGATATCATCTTCCGTAAGCCCAGCGTGCATCGGCAAGCAAATCACTTCATCAGCCATGCGAGTCGCAACAGGAAGATTAGCCTTGCTTGCAGACGGCAAGCCGCGATAAATGGCAAAATCGCTAATCAGAGGATAGAAATAGCGACGACCAAGCACATTCTGCGACTTCATCTTTTCATAGAGAGCATCGCGGCTCATGCCATATTCATTCTCGTTCACGAAAATCGGGAAATAAGAATAGTTATAGGTAACATCGGGACGTTCCGCGAACATGCTGATGCCAGAAACATTAGCGAGTGCTGTACGATATTTCTGCGCTACATTCTTGCGAGCTGCAATGGCATTATCAATGCGCTTGAGGTTACAAAGACCATAGGCAGATCGGATCTCGTCCATTTTGCTGTTAATGCCCGGAGCGACCACAGTTGTTTCGCCTGCGAATCCAAAGTTCTTGAGATAATCGATACGCTTCTTGGTACGGGCATCGTGGCAAATAAGGGCTCCACCTTCTACAGTGTTATAGGTTTTGGTAGCATGGAAACTGAGCGTATTCATATCGCCTGCATCAAGAATCGTCTTGCCATTCAGCTTGACATTGAAAGCATGTGCGGCATCGTAAATCACCGCAAGCCCATAACGGTCTGCAATCTCCTGAATAGCATCGATATCGCATGGATTGCCATAAACATGCACCGGCATAATGGCGGTTGTCTTTGGCGTAATAGCCTCTTCGATTTTCTGCGGATCAAGGTTGCCTGTTGCAAGATCGACATCCACAAATACCGGAGTGAGACCATTCCACCAAATGGAGTGCGTCGTCGCCACAAAACTATACGGTGTCGTAATGACCTCACCCGTGATGCGCATCGCCTGTAGTGCAGTAATTAACGGAAGCGTTCCGTTTGTAAATAAACTAATATATTCAACTCCAAGGTATTCAGCAAGGGCTGTTTCAAGTTGCTTGTGATAGTAACCATTATTGGTAAGCCACTTGCGTTCCCAAATATCCTTGAGAAGAGGTTCAAGTTCTTCCAATGAAGGAAGAAGTGGAGAGGTAACTGTAATTAAGCGTTCATTCATATTTATACCTTATAAAAGCTATATCATATATCTGTTTATTTCTTTCGTTTAATTATCAATGAAAGATAATTCTTTAATATAAAAAAACTTTCGTTTTTAAACACATATGAAAGTATCAAATAAATCGCTGCACCCAATAAAATTTGAGCAACCATAATTAAAAAAATATTGAACTTCAAATTAGCAAGTGGATAAATACACACACCCATAATCAAAGCAGGAATCAAATTCTTAAAAACATCCTTAGATTGTGCCCAATATCCATAGTTTAAGATTTTCCGATTAGGGGCGATATTAATCATCATCGAAATAAAATAAAAAATAACAATGCTCAAAGCAATTCCCACAATTCCAAACTGCATACAAACCAACAAAACAAATAGGCCAATAATTTTTTTTATGATATCTAATTTTAGCAACATTCCACTATTTCCACTAGCCTTTATAACACAATTATTAATAAACTGCTGAGGACGAAACATATTAGCAATACATCCTATTTGCAAGAAAATCACACAAGGTAACCATTTTTCTGTTAAAAGTAGAACAACTAGAGGTTTTGCAATGGAAACAAGTCCTATCATAAATGGATATAGTAAATATGTACACACTAGAACTACCTTTCTAGTTATAGAACGCATTTCTTCTTGATCATCTTGACATTGCGAAAGAGCTGGAAATAAAACCGTATTTACAGTAGGTTCAATCAATCTTATACCCAAAGACGGAAAGCTATAACCTTTTGTATAGTATGCCAAATCCTGACTTGGATATTTTTTTCCAACAATCAAGTCTCGTAATCTGGAATAAATTGTATCAATTAAGCCAACAACAAGAATTTTCCACCCATAACTATATATTTTCTTCAATCTAGTCCACGAAAATTCTAAAGTCGGTTTCCAATCAACAATAAACCAAAGACATATCGTATTCATAACCACATTACCAAGATTCTGTCCAACCAAAGCCCATACACCAAAACCTTTGAATGCCATTATAATGGACAAAACCCCTGAAGCTATGGTTCCTATCAAAGATGCATAAAAAAACAATTTAAACTTCATAAGTTTTGAGACATATGCGTGTTGTACAGAATTTACTGCAGCAAAGGGAATTCTAAGCCCCATAACTCGAATCACAGAAATAAGCACCTCATTGTCATAAAAATTTGCAATATATGGTGCAGTAAAAAAAATCATACAATATACTACAATAGATAAAAAAAGACCAAAATAAAAACAAGTTGAAAAATCAACAGAATCTGCATTTTTATTTGCAATTAAGGAACTGCCAAAACCATATGTTACAAATACATCGCAAATGGTTATAAATACTAATACAAGAGCAACTATTCCGTATTCTTCAGGCATAAGAATGCGGGCAAGTATCAGTTCTATAAAAAAACGAATTCCTTGTGCACTAGCTCTTTCTGCAAATGCATAAACAAAACCAGAAGCCGTTTTTCGTTTTAACAAATTGCTCATCTAAAATTATCCCTTATAACTTAGCGGACAAACAAATTTATTTATCATCTATAATAGCCTCGAACATATTCTTCCACAATTCAATAACATCTTTGCCATACATTTTTTTTATATAATCTCGCTCAGCATCACTATCCACATCTGTTACAAATTCATTAAAGGAGCAACATTCAATTGTTCCCATATCAAAGACCGGCACATTATTTTCCCTATAATAATCAAATAAAACACTATCTTTAGGTAGATATATTTTTTTCCCTAAAGATAAAAATCTATGAATATTACCTAATGCAATTTGACGTTTTGAATTTAAGACAAAAATATCGACAGAATTTAAAATTTTCATATATTCATCATATGGTAAAAAATCCTGCATTACAATAGCCTTTTCCCCAAAAATTGACTTTGCTTTTTCAGCCACCTTTTTTCCATATTCCATGTCACCATAGCTTAATGGCAAAAATATTTTTATGTTCATATTTTTGAATTTTGATAACAAATTCAATATTTCAATGTGTTTTAGGTAAGCCTCCGCACGATGACCTATTTGTATATATATAGGTTCATTTCGTGAAATTTTATCAGCCATTTTACAAATTTCACAATCTAAAGGCAAACTCTGGTTCTTTACGGCATACTTTATTCCATATTTTACAGCATCTCCACAAACAACTTTGTCATATTGAAGTTTATCAACATCATGAATGGCAACAAAATTTGGAATTTTCTTGTTAAACAAAATTAGAGATAATCGTTTAACTAAATACTTTATATTTTCTTTGACGCTGTTATCCTGTTTTTCATAATACAAATCACATCCATAAGCTATCCACACAATTTTTTTTACTAAAATTTTATAAATTGACAATACCATTCTAGCAATCGAAGAAATCACCATGGAATGAAAGATTACAATATCGTACTTCTTTAACAAAGCCTTAAACAACCGAATTTCATATAACACGTTTTTTTTATAAAAAAACTCAACTCCCTCCAATTTTTTTGTATTATATTCGTTTTTCTTTAGCTTGCTAAAAACACAAAAATGAAAATTATACTTAGGAAATTGTTCTTGCAGAAAAGGGATTACACTTTCAGTGAAAGCTTTGTTGTCAATAAAAACATGCAGAATTTTCATATTGTTAATCCCCATTTTTTTCAAACAGCCCAACAAGCAAATCCCTGTGACGAGAAAACCTCACATCATCTAATCTTTTATAAAGTTCTTTTTGATACACTGATAAAGGAGCAAAAAATTTTGCATCAATCTCTTTTGCAGGAATCTTTTTCCCCATAAAAGCATATAATGCAGCACGATGCTTTCCGTCTTTCAAATACATTTTCCCATTCACTTTATAAAACAGAATCGGTTTAGTCTTATTCAAGAGCATCTCATTTTTTATGCGATTGTACTCCATCAAATGCCTTTTTAAAGGGACATATTTAAAATCTCTGCTATCAAGACACCCTCTTTCTTCTCGCCAAATATACTCACAATTTTTTAAATCTTTTTTTTCCGAACAAACAATAAGATTGTAGTGAGGAGAATCAAATATATTTTTTCCAACTAATGTATATTCATCAAATAATCCGTCTATACCTAAATATAAATTTACAGGATCTATCAACAACAAATCACTACTATTACAATAATTAAGCGAATAATCTTTTTTGGGGGAAATAATTTTCATTCCATATTTAGTATTATAAAAGAAATTTCTTTTTGAAAGTCTCAAAATTCGCTTTACCAAGGCAAAAGCATAATACTTAAAAAAAAGAATACAACGCATTTATGCTAATCTCCTCGTAAAAAACAAACATCTCTTTTCTCGTAACATGATTCCGGACATTGAACTAACAATAGCTAAATTAATATACAACTCAGGATTGAAAACAGTACCATGAACAGAATAACATGTCAATAAACCAACTAAAAATGGAAACCAAATATTTGATTTTATTATTAGAACTTTATAAACAACATTGCACAATCCTAACGCAAACAAAATGATACCAACGAAACCATGTGATATTAAAATATCAAGATATGTAGAATGGGGATAAGCTAAGAAAAAAATGGTTCCTACAGAAAGTCTCCGTATATCTCCAGGTCCAAAGCCGAACAATTGTCTAGCCACATCAGAATTAAAAAAACAGGATAAATAATACCCCCAAATATCAGATCTTCCGTTAAAGCCACCACGATTATCAACAAAAATCCGATTCAAGTCCAAATTATCATTATTGGATATAACAACAAAAAAAACAACTGCAAACACAACAAGAAATATTATGTTATAGATTTTTTTTGTCGTATTTTTTATCATCAAAAAAGATATTCCAGCACACAAAAGAAAGGCCGTTAAAGTACCTCTAGATGCAGTAAAAAGCATTCCCACAAAAAAATAACTTAAAAGAAAAATTTGCCTTTTATTCGTCATATGAGAAAAAAAATTCGTTCCTGAAAACAAACTCGTAGTTAAATACATCATTGGAATTAAGCAAGCACTCGCCAAAACACTAATATGCCCATCAAAACTTAACCTTTGATTAATAAGAGTATCCTGTCCTATAAGAAATTTTATAAGAGATGATGTCAACATTAATAAGGCTGCCATAAACATGCCGTAAATCAAAATACCATACTGAGACCGACTATAATTATAACGAACTACCAAAAACATAAAAAAACATATCAAAACAAGCGTTAAACGAGGTAACGATGTTTGATATCCTAAAATGAAAGAAGTACACAAAACAAAAAAAATCAGTGAAAAAAATAAAAATGGACGGATTTTAAAATTTTTTTCATGCATAATCATCAAACCTGGAATTAAAACAAAGATATATCCCACACACAAAAAAACAGGAGAATCAATAAATGCATTTGCTATATAAAAAGAAGCAAAGCTTAGTTCTTTCTTTACATAAAAGCATACAAGAATAAAAACAACAGATACAATCCATTGTATTATATCGTTCATAAATATATAAGCAAATGAACCAACAAGAGCATTGGTAAAAAGCAGAATTCTATCTTTTTTTTCTATGTCAAACATATAGTTAACACTTCTAAAACATTCTTTCCTTATCAATCCATTTATTTTTTCATCAAAAAACTTGAATTGTTTACAAGCGCTTTTTTCTGAGAAGAACTTAAATGTCCAGTATAGATTACATTATCTTTTATTTTTTTTGCATAATTATCCCATGTACCAATTATTCTAGCCGGATTTCCCGCTACAATTACATTACTTTCCTTAATAGATTTTGTTACAATACTTCCCGCCCCAACAATGACATTGTCAGCAATAGAGACTCCATACATAACAACTGTGTGAGCACCAATAAAGCAATTGTTTCCAATTGTTATTCTTCCATATAAATCATGTCCAACACCATAAATTTTACATACAGAATTATCATGCGTAATAAAGTCAACACCATGAGATATTGTTACATTATCCCCAATTGTTATCAAATAAGGCTCCGCAGTCTTCAAAGAGCTTGCAGTTTTTACCCCTTTCCCAACATTCATACCTTTTTTTCTTAAATATTTATTTAAGGTTTCTTTCCCTCCCCCAAATATTTTAGAACGTATTTTAACAAAAAACCATTCTAGATCAGACATCTACCGCTCCTTATACCTTTTCAACAAATCTCTAATAGATTGAATATTTAAGCCAGCCTTAAATAAATACAATAAAACATGTTTAATTTTTTTTCGTTTAAAAGCAAAGAATACAATTTCATAGTAATGAGCATTTTTTATCCGTTTTCTTTCTAATTTAGAATATTTTCCAAATTCGTCTGCAACACTAATAAAAAAATCTTTTTTAGCCTGAATTAATTTTTCCACATTCGGACGATTTATTTCTGAATCAGCATGAATTTTGACTAAATATTCTGGCAACACATCAAATTTAGAATTCTTTAACGCATCCACAAAAAACTGCAAGTCCTGATGTCGGAGCAATGATTCATCAAAACCACCAAATTTATCTATAGCAATTTTTTTTATAAGAATCGTAGATGTATATATGGCCACTTCGCGCAAAAAAACCTTAAATTGAAGGTTTTCCGCTGTATACGGAGTACACCTCCTAACAATTTTTTTATTTTCATATATTGACCATAATACAGAAACAGCATCTATCGAAGGATTTTCTTGTAGCACCTTCATCTGCCGCTCAATTTTTTCAGGAAGCCACTCATCATCATCATCAAGAAAACCAATAAATTCGCCTTTAGCAGCTTTTATCCCCACATTTCTTGCAACAGCCCCATTTATATGTTTTTCCTGAGCAATATACCTCACTCGATCATCTTTTTCATATTTTTTTAATGCTTCCTGAAGCCGTAAACTATATTCATCTCCAGGAACATTATCATCAACAAGGCAAATCTCGATGTTTTTATAAGTCTGAGCAAGAACACTGTCAATAGCTCTTGTAACAGTATCACATCTTTTATATGATGGTATAACACAAGAAACAAGTCCTTCAACCATAACTAAACCTCCACCACATACAAGCCTCGATGTCCTTCGAACACGGAATCAAAGCAAACTTTTTTCCCGTCACGGCTCCAGCGAGGATGCAAATCGCAGCGAGTGTCGTTGTCGTACTTGAAAGGAGCAAATACTTTTGCAACGACCTTCATTTCTTTGGCTTCAACATCCGAGTCCTTCAAAATCTTTAATTCCTGAATTCTTGCACGGCTTGGATACGAATCAGTTACAACAAGCGATTTATCGGGCGAATAACTAGGGTGACCATCATTGGTGAACTGAGTCCATAAATGCTGATATTCCTGAGTTTTATCTTTCATAAGGTAATAACCAGGACCGCCATCATATTTGTTTTCAAAGGCAAGAATTTCTTCATTATTCTTCCAAAAACAATGGCTAACCATATCGTCATCACTCAGCACATACATTCCAGAGCCATCAACATTGCAAGTTATAAGACGCGTATATTTACGTTGACCATTGAACCAACGATAAAGCGTCATAAAACGTTTTCCATCAGGGCAGAGCATCAAATGATTGACTTTATGCACAGAACCTGGTTCCTTCATTTCTTTACGTGGTTGAAAATTTGCAAAGTCCGTATATTTTAACAGTGGACAGATATCCCCACTTTCCAAATTTACAGTCCAAATACAAGTTTCATCAGGCAAAGCAACATCTATTGTCTTTTCAGGAATGTTATAATAACCGTAGCCAGGGCGCAACGAATAAAGACGTGTAAAGTCAAGCGTCAGTGCAAATTTGCCATCATTGGAAACAGTGTAAACAGGTGCTCCAATAATACGTTCTTCTTTCGTTTCAATATTCAAGATGACAGAGCAGAATCGACCATCACGAAAATCATTATAGAGCACGCGACTTTTGAAATCAGGTCCAAGCCATTGAAGCATACAAGCTTGCTGAACATTCCAGGCTCTTGTTTCGGCAATTTTAGTTACTCGTCCAGAATCAGATTCACTTTTCTGCGTGTCAATGATAATGATGTCCGCTTTTTCGCGTGGGCTTACATCGCTCCAAGTATCGTTAGCCCGCATACAAAGCATAAAACGCCCTGAAGCATCCCACGGAGACTTGTCGTAATAACCAAAAAAATATTCCTTGCCGTCATTAGGTGAAACACGAACAATATACCCTTCGGACTTCGTCTTCGGGGATAGTGCATACATTGTCAACTGATATGCCCGCTTGATAACTTTCTTAATAGCAGGGCATTTATTCAGTTGATAGTTTATTTTCTGTTCTAAACTCATAAACACAACTACTTTCTCAAAAAATGTTTATAGACCCAATGCTGCAAAGCAGTAGGCATCAAAAAAACCGCCGTCTGGGCAACAGCGACCATTGCATAATCGACAAAACTCGAATAACCCATTTTGCAAAAACGTCCGATAGTATCAATGTAGCTTTTCGTATTTTCCCAACTTTTGCGTCGTTTAGCCAGATCAGTATTACTGCGAAAAAACAAAAGCGATTCAGGAACATTTTGAGCCTTACAGCCGTTAAACAACATTCGACCGAAAAGATCTACATCCTGATTACGGCGAAGATTAGCGTAACCACCAAATTTAAGAACACTCCCTCTACGATACATTACCGTAGGGTGATTAAAAGCACTACGCCTCTTTGCAAATTGGTAAATTTCATCGTGAGTCACAGGCACCGCACGAGTCGACACCACGTGATTAATATCGTCATTGAATTCATCAACAAACGATCCTACAATAGACAATGATTTATCTTGAGCAAATACAGCCAGTTGTTTTTCACAACGTTCAGACTTCGAAATGTCGTCGGTATCCATTCGCGCAACGATTTCATTACGACATTCCTTAAGTCCAGCATTCAAAGCTAAACCAAGTCCGATATTTTCCTCGTTCTTTACAAAATGGAATAACTGCGGGTATTTTGAATTGTATTCATCAAGAACGTCATATAGAGCATCTGTCAGGGGGCCGTCTTCCACAATCACGATTTCGTCAGGTGCGACAGTTTGATTCAACATGCTGTCAATAGCGAGACGCAAATACTCAGGCTTTTCCTTAACGTAAAGCGACATCAAGACGCTATATTTTGGGAATTCTACAGACACTATACAGCCTCCGCAATTAGTTTCTTCGCCTCTGCTTGTCCGTTATCATACTGTTCGCGGGTGATTCGCCCTTCTGCGAGTAAATAATCGGCTAAATCGGTGGCGGTATCGCAACCGTCTTCGGTAATTCCGTCGCGCTTAAACACCTTGCCAAGTGTTGTGAGAATGATTTTCACGTCGCCAAGGAAGGTGATTTTTTCGATGTATTCAAGATCGTAGCCAATTTTCGCTTCCCAAGTCACTGCATTACGACCATTCACTTGCGCAAGCCCGCTAAGGCCCTGACGCACTGAGTGGCGCTTACGTTGTTCAGGAGTCATGAATACCATGTCACGAACAAGTTGCGGTCTCGGTCCGATTACGGCCATATCGCCCTTGAGGATGTTAAACAGTTCCGGGAGTTCGTCGAGACTTGTGCTGCGCAGGAACTTGCCGTAAGCGTTCAAGCGAACCTCATCAGGAAGCAAATTACCATTGGCGTCCTTTTCGTTCGTCATCGTGCGGAATTTGACGAGTTTGAATATTTTTTCGTTAAGCCCCGGACGCGGCTGTGTAAAGAAAGGATTGCCCTTCATCTTGATTGCACCAAGGACCGTAAGCACGATGAGAACCGGGCTCAGGCAGAGTATTGCCGCCAAAGCACAGCAAAAATCGAGGGGACGCTTAAAGAATCTGGCGTACATACTTACTCGAAGCATTCCTTGATGGTCTGGATTATCGCATCTTGCTGTTCGGGAGTCATTTTATTGTCGCTGGGCAAGCAGAGACCGCGAGCAAAAATGTCTGCACCCACGTCCTGAACACCTCCTGCGATGTAAGCGTTGGTACGCGCACGTCCATTACCTTGTGCGGTAATAAAAGCATGGCTCATGTACATGGGCTGCATGTGCATGGGTTTCCAGATGGGGCGGCCTTCGGCATTCATTGCAAAAATCTTTTCAAGGATTTCCGTGGGGCAGCTCTTGCCTTTTTCATGGATATAAAGAGCGTCGGAACCGCTGCGAACCTGCTTGCACATGGCATTCCTGTCCACAATCAAGCAGCTCAGCCAAAAGTTCGGCACGGAGTTTTTTTCGTCGTAGGGGTTCATCTGTACCGGGATGCCTTTCAAACCCTCCTTGTAGCGCATGTAAATCGCCTTTTTCTGGGCGATATGCTCTTCGAGGTAGGGCATCTGGCCGCGGACCACGCCGGCAATTACGTTGCTCATGCGGTAGTTGTAGCCTATTTCCTCGTGCTGGTACCATGCGGCGGCCTCGCGGCTCTGGGTGCTCCACTTGCGAACTTTCTCGGCATCTTCCTTGGAGTCGGTCAAGAACATTCCGCCGCTGGAGCCTGTAATAATCTTGTTTCCGTTGAAGCTGATGGCGCTGTAGTCGCCTAAGCAGCCGGTCTGCTTGCCCTTGTAGGTGGCACCGAAACTTTCGGCGGCATCTTCGATAAGCAGCGCATTGTGTTTTTTGCACACGGCACGGATTTCGTCAACTCTAGCCGGTGTTCCGTAGAGATGCACAAGCACAACTAGACGTACGTCGGGGTAAATTTCGAAGGCCTTTTCAAGGGCTTCGGGATCCATGTTCCACGTTTTGTATTCAGTGTCAATGAATACGGCTTCGCCGTTCTCGTAAGCAATCGGATTCACCGTAGCGTCGAACGTCATGTCGCTGCAGAACACCTTGTGTCCCCGAAGCGAGCCTTCGCCAACCTTGGGCATGCCGTACAAGGCCTCGCCTGCAAGCTTGGCGCAGAGGTGCAAGGCGGCAGTTCCAGCGGAGAGAGCTACAGCGTACTTACAGCCGACCTTTTCAGCAACTAGACGTTCCAGTTCATTGATGTTCGCACCCACGGTGCTCATCCAGTTGGTCTCGTAGGCCTCTGTCACGTACTTGATTTCATCGCCATGCATCGTGGGGCTAGAGAGCCAAACTTTATTATCGAAACGCGTCATACCCTGCCGTGAGGTGCAGTCCCCCATCTAGGTGGCTTACCGCAACCTCGGTGTTACTCCGGGCATTTTCTGTATGCAATCAGCCGCCGTTTGCGGATTCTGACATAAAAAAATAAGCCGGAAATGTTTAACTTGCACACGGAAATATAGTAATAAAAGCATCACATTGTAGGGGGATTTGTAAAAAAAAGGTATTTCTCGGTCCTTTTTGACTTGCATCACATGTAAAAAGGAATGTTTGCAAACTACGTATAATGGGACCCATTTTTGAAGCAATTACCACAACCTACGGATTTCGGATTGTTGGTTATAGGGGTTTAGTTGGTATGAGTTCGTGTCTCTGTGCCGAAGAGCTTTGTACTTGTTCCAATCAATAATCAAAGAATTCAGTCATTTACAATTTGCTGAGAGTCGCCTTGATAGCGAGAGCATCAGCTTCAGAAAGCTCGGTATATTTGACTGTTTTTTGCGGAAAATGGACCAAAATTGAACTTTAATAAAAAAATCACACGGACCCTTTATACCCGGCGATCTCGAAAAACCATCCCCCACGGAAGCGGGGATGACAGCACGGCTCTTCAAATACGGCGGGTTTACAGGCGTTTATTTCTGATTAGGATTTTTCCGGACGCTCCTTCCAAGATACGATTTGTGGACGTAGTTTAGGCCTTTTGATTTCTCAGCAGCCACCTGCATTTGTCGCCTCTGCAACTCATCTTTCATCAACGTTTCGAGTTTTTCCATGAGTTCTGTAGCACTGCATCCGAATGCATCTGCGAGGTCGCAAAATGATTTGAGAGATAGGCTTCGTTTGCCCTTTGCTACAAGACCGATATGCTGGCGACTAATCCCGCTTTCTAAAGCGAGCTTTTTCTTGGTCGTCTGCGTATCTCCAAGCATTTGAGCCAACAGTTCTATTTCGGCTTTCTGAAGGACTTCCATATCATAACGCATTTTTTAATTTTATGAAGATTGTTTAAAATTTAGTGCAAACAATAGTTTCCTTTTTTTAGAAAAAACATTTTTTGAAAAATTTAAGAGATGACGTATAGCTTGCTTCAAAACAACTTTTCATTCAAATCCTATCAAAACAAGTTCCTTGAATGTTGTCCATTCCTGTCGCATTGTCTGCGGCCAAAGTCCGAATTTTCTGTTGTTCTACCCCAACTAATCCGTACTGCTGCGAACAAGCTACGGAAACACAGTGGAGTCAGAACTGGCAAAAACAGAAAGCCGCGGTTGTGCAGCAGATAAAACAGCCAGAAAAAAGCTTATGGGATCTCAAAAGTTTGCTGGCTGAGGGTGGGCGTACAGAATGGCCCGACAGAGCAATTTGTCTTTCGGGGTGTACCGCCAGCGTCTTGCAGCAGGCCCGTCAATGGAGTGAACTATCGAAAATAGCCGAAGCGGCGACTTTCTGTTTTTTTTCTACAGGAGAAAGTCTCATTACCGTTCGCTTGCTGAATTTTGTGTATGCGCTGTTGGCGTTCGTCTTGGCAACCTCGTTGGATATCCCGCCTGCATGGTTCGGTAGAGCCTTGACCGAAAACTTTAAAAAAAAGTCGTTTAGAGCGAACTTTTATGAGATTTTCGAGCAAGTCCTTGGTTACCCAATTGCTTTTCCCGTATTCTGTTTGATAATACAGCATAATTCCGTAATTATTGTCCACACTGCACAAAAATATACTATTTCGTCAGATTTTGTCAAGTCAAACCATTTTTTCCGAGCGATTCACCTAAAATATTGCAAAAAATAGCCACGGCTTTGTCCTATCAATCCGTACGCCGCGAACGGGCTACGGAACCGCCACAGAGTCGGAATTGGCTAAATATCTAACAAAAAAACCGGACGTAAAAACGTCCGGCTTTTAAATTCGTCCAAAGCGAAATTAGTTGGCTTCTTCCGGATAAACGGAGACCTTCTGGCGCTTTGCATCGAGGCGTTCAAACTTCACCTTGCCGTCAACAAGGGAGAACAAGGTAAAGTCCCTGCCCATACCGACATTGTTGCCTTTGTGGAAGTGAGAGCCGCGCTGACGAACGATGATGTTGCCAGCCTTGACGACTTCGCCTGCGTACTTCTTAACACCAAGGTACTTGGCGTTACTGTCGCGGCCGTTACGTACTGAACCTTGACCTTTCTTATGTGCCATGGATTAAGCCTCCTTAGCCTTACGCAGAGAGTTCTTCTTGACCTTGGCAGGCTTCGGAAGGCCCTGAGCGATCTTTTCCTTGCGAGTGAGCGGCTTGTTCTGAACCTTCTGCTTAGCAAGGGCAGCCACGCGAGCGCGGTTGCGGGTAATAACTTGAGGGTCAACGACTGCAGATTCAGCGCCGGAGCGGAGTTCCGTGACGAGCACCTCGGTATAGCCCTGACGATGGCCGTTACGACGTTCGTAACGGGTACGACGCTTCTTCTTGAACACGATGATCGTGTCATACTTGCCATGGGCGAGAACTTCGACCTTGACAGAGGCGTCATTCAGGACAGGGGTGCCGACTTGCACTTCTTTTCCTGCGAAAAGAAGAACGGACTTGAGCTCCAGTTCAGAACCAACAGCGGCGTCGATTGTCGGGAGCTTGTAGGCCTTGCCGAGTTCGACTTTATACTGGAAACCACCTGTTTCAACAATAGAATACATTTTTGTAATCCTTTTTAGGTTGCTATTGGAGTCCCAAATTTAGTAAAAGATTGCAAGAAATCAAAGGGGATTTGTTCAAAAATGACAGAAAACGGCCCATTTTTATTAAATTTCCCGCATATGCTTGAGCAAAAAAAAATACAGGAACTGACATCGCGCCAACAAGAAATACTCTCTTTATTGCGCAAAGGACTTACGAATATCGAGATATGCAAGGCATTGAACATATCCTCGAACACGGTCAAAGTCCACCTTACCAACATTTACAAGATTCTAGAAGTTTCAAATAGGACCGAAGCAGTTTCCAACGAAGATTCGCCGGAAAACGAAACAGAATCAAAAACAACGTCCAGAGTAAAGAGGAGCGTCAAAGACGTAAACCTGGTATTCCAGTCCAACGTTCCTGAACATACCCAAGCGCACAGCCTTTACCTCTCCATTATCGAAGCCCTCCACCAATACCACATATTCCGCATCACGGACGCATCCGATAAATACAACAAGGCAAGTTTTCAAATAGAGGCATCCACAGCAGAAAACAACAACGACACGTTGCACATTTCAATCAAGATTGGCAGTTCGCATGAATTTCTTTGGACGACATCGTTAAAAATAGACTCCGACGAAATCAACATCTTGGCACGGAAGTCCGCCATTCTCTTGTTTAGAAACATGCTCCTCGCCTCCGCCAAGCTGGATTTCAGTTCAAGGAGTCCTGTTCCCTACTGGTGGTACGCTTCGGCATATTCCTACGCCAAACTTGAAAATCGCAGCGAGGAATCGTTCGAAATCAGCAAAGAGATGCTTACTCCGCTTACCGAGGACAACACATATAACGAATTTGCATTTTACACGCTCGCCACATCGTACTACATCGCCATTTTTGAGAATTGGGGGAACGTTCAAGAAAATGTAAAGGAATTAGGTGAATTTGCACGCAAGGCCATGTACAACGCCCCCTATTCCTTCTATTCGCAGATGATTATGGCGATGTACAACATAGCCATCGGCAACAAGAACGAAGCCATCGCGTACTTGAAGCAAGTCATCGAGGCGAACCCGCAATTTGTCATAGCGCGCACCATCCTCACGCAAATTTATATGCTGACCGGTCAAGACAAGCTCGCGATGGAACTGATCGACGACAACATGCGATGCATACCGGAATCGGCCCTACAGCCTACATTCCAGGCAAAGACGTTCATTTTGCTGTTGCAGGGCAAGTTTGACGAATGCAAAAAATTCGCAAACCAAATATTACTGTTCAACCCCAAGGCCATGGCTATCCGCCTATGCATCATCGCCTGCTGTAACCTCAAGGGCGAAACCGCCGAAAGCGAAGAACACCGCAAGCAACTCTACACATACAACCCCAACATCACCAAAAAAGACGTAGAATGGATGCTGAAAGGCGTTGACGAACAGAAAAAAGCATTCCTCTGGAACTGCCTCCAGAACATTTTTTCCGAAAATTAATTTGTCTCTAATACCTTTTTCACATAAAAATAACCCAAATGGGCTATTGTAAATGTGTTCTGTTCAAGTTATCTTTGTTTATACATCAGGAGAAGGATAACCTATGACAGAACAAAACAACCAAATTTTTCAAGAAGAAGAAAAGAACATTGAACTCAAGGATTTGAAACCTGGGGATATTCTCATTTTTGACGGAGAGGAAGGCAGCATCATATCAGACTTGATTATGCTCTTTACCCACTCCAAAGTTACCCATGGAGCACTTTTCGTGCAGAACGGGGACGAAGCGGCACTTGCAGATTCTGGAGAGTGTGGAATCAACATGCATTTGGTCACGAGCGTTCCCGAGGCACGCGGAGTCCATGTCCGCCGCCTAACCAAAGAAGGAGGATTTGGCGACGATTACGACAAAATCGTGGCACCGGTTGTTGAAATAGCCCGCGATTATGCCAGACAGGGACTCCCCTACCCTTATTCCGACCTCGTACTGCTTGCAATGATTATCATTTTCAAGGACGTTTCCAACATAGCGCTCACCTACCCCAACGTCATCAAGCTTTTGCAAGTGGTCGCGGCAGAACTCAAGACGCTCATCGACGAAAAATTCCACGACGGCAAGCATACGATGGTCTGCTCTTCGTTCGTTTACCAGTGCTTCCTCGATGCGTCCAAGGACAATCCGGACCTGAAGCTCCATATCGAAAATGGCGATGCGCAGGCTCCGCAAAAAGCGAAACGTTCTGCGACTCTGTTCGACCTGTACGCAGAACATGCCGCCGAATACAACTACAACACCAAAAGTTTTGCCGAAGCGAAAACCGAGCCGGTCAAGGAATCCATCGAAGAAATTTTAAAGAATTTGGTCGATAAAGAAAACAAGAATCACGTCAACTTGATTAAGAGCAACGCTTTGAGCAGCGCTATCGAAGAATTTTTGAAGGTAATCCAGAAAGCGGCTGGAATCGTGGTCAACAGCGTCGAAGAATTAATTGAAAACGCAAAAATGCAGCAGGCCTTGTTCGTCACGCCGAACGACTTGTACTGCCACACCACAAATACGGTCAGCGTAGGCAAGGTTCCGCTCGATAGAAACGGGGATATTTACAACCCGTAGCAGAATTTAAAATACTCAATAACTCAAAAACACCTCAAACATCCAAGTAATGCTGCAAGTACCAAAGGTTTAGACCGGAAGTTCTTGCAGCATTTTCGTTTTGAGGCACACGCCAAAAAACGCGGTTCAGCTATTGTAACGGGTACCGCGACGGCAAGCCGTACTGTAATGAGAACAGCGTCGCAACAGGAACTGCGCTGTAACGGGAACCGCGTGGCAATGAGAACTGCGTCGCAACGGGAACCGCGCTGTAACGAGAACCGCACGGCAATGAGTACCGCGCGGCGGTAATGGGAACAGCACGTCGCGATGAGTACTGCGCGGCAAAAGGGACCGCTCGGTCGCAACAAGAACTGCGACGGCAGCAAAAACCGCACGCGAAAAAAATTAAGCGCTCACGCTAAGTTCGCTTACGGCGAGTGCCGGCACTTTGTACGTCGAGAACGGGTCGCGATATTCGTTGCCTACCGCCACGATGTTCTTGATGATATCGAAGAAGTTGCCGCTAAGCGTCACGCCATCGACCGGGTGCTGCACCACGCCGTTTTCGCACCAGAAACCATGCGCCCCGATGCTAAGTTCACCGCTCACAGGATTGCAACCGGAATTGCCTTCCAAGCGTACGACCAGCAAGCATTTCGGGAACAGCTTGAGGAGTTCCGCTGTCGTCATTGATCCTGGCGGGACAAGCAAATTGTAGAAACTCGTGGACATTTTGCTGCCAAAACCGCGTTCGCCGTTGCCGGTCGTTTCGCGGTGGGCCTTCGAAGCTGTTTCGAGATTGTAAAGAGCGGAGTTGAACACGCCGTTTTCGACAACCTTCACGCGCTTCGTCGTGCAGCCTTCGGAATCAAAGTAAAACTTGTGCTCGAACAATTCGCCCTGCGGATCGTTCCAAAGCGAGAACGCGTCACTTGCAATCTTTTCGCCCTCTTTGCCGTCGAGGCGGGACTGGCCCTTCTGCATCGTTTCTGCCATAAACGGCAAGCTGTACATGCCGAGGAACCGAGCCGTAATACGTTCCGAAAGGATGACCGGAATCTTGCCGCCTTCGATTTTTTTTGCGCCAAAGAGTTCCGTAGCGTATTCTGCGGTACGACCTGCAATTTCTTCGACCGAAAACTCGTTCCAGTTGCGGCCATTTTTCACAAAATTTCCAAGTTTCTTAATGCCATCACGGCTCGCAACCGCACCAGCCCCCACGGACGCACAATTTGAGCGAGTTTCGTAAAAAAGGCCCGTATTGTTCGCAACGATGGAAAAATCGCGCTCAATGTCGCCGCCGAGGTACGGGATATTCTCAATTTCCTTCGATTTTGCGAACGTCGCCTTTTCGAGTTCGATGCAAAAATCCTTCAACATCGAGAGGTCAAGCGATTCAAGAGCGGGATTGTAGTTCGGCTCTCCCTTCGGGAGTTCTACCGCCTTGGGGAGCGTAATGTCTATTTTTTCGGTCCACTGCGTATGGCAAAGAGCATCCTTGAGCGTCTGGCGGAGAGCTTCGTCAGTGAGGCGTTCCGTATGAGCATACCCCGGACGGCCATCCTTGATTACGCGGACACCAAGCCCCACGGAATCAGAAATTTCCATGTTCTGCACCTGCCCCTGAAAAACCGAAAGCCCTTCAGAATGCGAGTTGGAAGCGATTACATCAAACTGTTCGGCTTCGCCCTTGGCGAGGTCACACATGAAAGAAACAGCGTCTTTAATATTCATATCGTAAAATCAAGCTTTTAAATATTTACAAGTCAAGTATAAAAAAATAGAGAATGGAGATTCCCGGTCAAACTGGGAATGACAGCACGAAAAGTCACCCTGGACTTAGTTCCGGGGGCTGTTGGACATTACCGCAAAAATAACCGATGCCGCAACAAGTGCGGCATGACATTAATGCACGGTTTTGAGAAGCGCGGCTTACCGAGATGCGCGGCTTTATCGAAAAGCAACGCTTTAACGAAAAGCAACGCTTTAACGAGAAGCGCGACTTTTACGTTCGAGCATTTTCCAATAGGCGGCGGGGCTGCCCGTCACGGATTCGAGAGCGTTCGCCATCTCGGTCGAGATGCTGATTTCACCCGCAATGAGCTGGTCGAGCATTTCTACAGAAACGCCCACCCTACGAGCAAATTCGGGTTTGTCGATTTTAAGCCATTCAATTCCTTCGAGAATCGCCTGTCCCGGCGTCGGGGTTCCATGTCTTGGCATAAGCAGTGGTTAGTGGTTGGTAAGCAGTGGTTAGTGGTTAGGTTGTATGTGTTAGGGATTAGGGGTTAAGGGTTAGGTTGTAGGAGTTATTCGCTGTAATTCTTTACACACCGACAGACTCAAGTTCTGCCTTGAGTTCCATAATCCGTTCTTTAGAAAGATGCAAATATCGTACAATTTTTTCCAACGGTTCGTTATCAGCTAGCATTTCACGAGCAATTTCATCCTCTCTTTTTTCAGCCGCCGCTTGCGAGGCCTCACTTACAAGGTCCTTTATTATAGCTTCATAATCATCGACTTCATGTTCATAATTGTATGTCATAGCCTTTTCCTGCCTGTTCAAAAGTTCTTGACTTGCGTTGACGATTCGAAGATTTTCGATTGCTTGTCGAAAAATCGGGTCGTTTGTCGGGGGCATAGCCTCCACGCCGCACGCTATCAGATGCAACCAGAACGATTCTCGAGTATCAATCGCCGGGTGCGTCTTGATGAACTTGGGCAAGTCTATAATAAGATACTTTATTTTTTCGGAAACGGGTAGGGTTCGTCCTTTTGCGAGGTCGTTGCCGCTATAGATGCCCCAGTAATCACGAAAATCATCGTGCTCCACTTCTGGGCGAGGAGAGAATTTACAAATCCACACGGAAATGATTTGAGGCAACTCGTAGCGGCGAGCCATGATTTCATTTTTCACAATCTTTTCGTTTTTGCGGGCTATTTCAAAATCCCGTTTGCTATGAATAACGTGATGGGCGTTATAGATCAACGACCTGTCAACGAAAAACGCATGATGAGCATTCTGAAGTTCAATGTTCAGATACTGGCAGCCTCGCGTGGTAACGTGGGCATCGAAGTAAAGCGTTTTATTTTCTGGATAGAACGTGTCAATCGGGCGTTCGAATTGGCTAGCCAAATCAACAACTTCTTCGCAGCCATTCAAATGCAAAATGCTGTTGATGAAATCCGCCATCACTTCTTTGGGCTCCAACATCTTGCGGAATGCAGGACCGTAGCCGGGATCCAGAAACGTCTTCCCCTTCAAAACATCAGGAATTATAATTTGTTCGCTCTCCATGCACTTTTCTCCAGAAAAAAGAAAAACATCCAAATTCATGGATGTCTCGGTGCACTTTTCGAAACCGCAAGAGGAAATGTAGAATAAGCCCCTATTTTGGCAAGACTAAGTTTGTTAAAGTTATGTAAATTGTAGCCCCCCCCCACCTCTAAAACTCCACATTCTTCCAGCCTTCGGCGCCAAAGCGGAGGTCGCGTTCGACAAATTCCCAGATGAGGAGCTTTTTGCCCTTGAGCACGCTCGCCTTGCGGGCAAGCTTTTCACGCACGAGCGTCGAGGCACCGCCATCGCTTACGATGGATGCAACCGGGCGGTTCATATTCTTCGCGAAGTGCGCAATCCATCCGGCATTCACCGGCGAATCGGTCTGGTAAATACGGCTGAAGCTGTCACCGAGAATCAAGATTTCGGACTTACGGAAATCGTCTTTGAACGGAGTAACAGTCGTGTCATAAAGGACAGTGTCTCGCTCGCAAAGTGCGGACTGAACCGTGAAACAAGAATCGTTCTTTTTGCAAGCGTTCTTTGCCGCTTCGACACAAGTCGAATCCACCGGGAGCTTTTCGGTGCGTTCCTTGATATTCTGTTGCGAAACCACATGCCCCGTCACCTGCTGAACTTTGAAAGCTCCGAACTTATTGAGGCCGCTCATTTCACCCACGTCACCCATGCGATCTGCAACGGAATCCTTCGCTACAAAGCTCAAAGGAAAACTACCATCCTCATGCTTCTGGAGTTTTTTCAACTTAATTTTACCCTCGGATTCCAAGCGGTTCACGGCAGCGGCGATTTCTGCAGCGGCAAGTTCAGCACCGCGCGGGGTCCAGTGCGTGTCGTCGTTCAGGTAAAGCGGACCTTCGGCAGCATCGCGGGACTTTGCGGCCAAAAGCGGCGTATATAAATCTACAGTATTAAAGCCAGCACGCGTGAGGGAATCAAGAATTTTTTTGCCATGCGATTGGAGCCCGACGGCATTTGAGAGACTCGCGGCATTCCCGACGGCGGCAGCATTTCCAACCGCGGCGGCATTTTCCCCCGCGGCAGTTCCGGCGGCATTCCCATTTTCCGCAGCATCCGAATTCTTGCCCGTCAATCGTTCCGGGTAAATGCTCGGCTTGCCCGGAGTCACCACCACCAAGAGTTCCACGCCCTTCGCCTTGAGCTGGTCGCGGAACCTTTCAATCGCCTTCACCGGATTGTCTAGCTTAGCACTGCGCACATCCAGCGGAGACGGCTGCACCAGGAATTCCACATCCTGGCGGTAGAATAGCCAACGGTCGGAAGCCGCGGCGGTATCGCGTCCACAGCCAGCACCGATGCAATCGCCAGCAGCGCCAAGCACCACCTTCTCGCCCGGATCACTAAAGAGATTCCAAACCGCAAGCTGGTACTTCGGACGCAACGCCAACACAATTGCGCTCTCGTCATCAATCTTATTTTCAAAAGCACGCAAATAGCGGCTCGTCCACACACCGTAATGCTTCACGTCCAAGAACGCACGCCATAGCGACACATGACCAAGGTCAGCCACGAGCGACTTGATGCAAGAATCCGCCTGCGGGAACGATTCCGGTTCGTCCTCCAACTTCGAGATGAGCGTATCCGCCAACTTGAGACTCTTGTAACGAGCTTCAGATGTATCGAGTTCCGCATACGTATTCACCGAAAGCACCGCCGCTTCCAAGTCCGAAAGCGACGAAATTACAGGTTCCAAAGCATCTGTCACTTCTACACCTGCAGCAATAGATTCACGCGCCGCACGCCACTTCACATCGAGCGAGTCAGCAGCCGCAGCGACATTTTTCTCGCGCACAATCGGAGTGTAAACCACATCCTTGAAAATGTCAAACGGCTGGAAGCGCTTTTCGCCACGCAAATCGGCAACCGCTTGCACGCCAAACGGGAGCAACAACAAAATCGAAAAAATAACGACAGGGATAATGTATTTCTTATTCACGAGAGATAAGATAGAATTTTATTGTTTAGTTACTAGTTCATAGTTACTTATTTCTAGTCCAAAAATTCTACTGCCTCGGATGCAGAAGCATCAATCTAAGTTTCAAAAGGTTGTGTAATGCATGGGCCCTATCGGTCGTTGCACTCCCTCCAGGGTGACAATCGTAAAATGGCGGACCAAAACCGCCAAGCTATTCTGGAATTTATTTAACCGCCGGAGCAATAGGAACTTGCCGCCCAAAATCATCATTCCAGTAATTGAAATGCAAATTTATCTGAATTTTTCTTAATACACAAAACAACTGCTTCCTTAAAGTTTCCAATATCTTTTTCGTTCCGGGTAAAAAGAATAGCTTTGTCTTTGAACATTTTCGTACTTTGGAATATGTATTTATCACGTTCTTCTCCAATTCTATAAAATTCAACATCAACCGATGTATTAAAATCGTAAAGTGAACCATCTTCTTTCACAAGCGAGATACGCACCCACATCGTTCGATTTCTTGTCAGGGAATTTTTTTCAACTTTAAATTTAATCGCCCTAGCAAGCTTACTACCCGATAAATAATGCCTGAACCAAGGCACAGGAATCGAATCCATAATCGGGAAAATCGGTGTTACAGTCCCAACATACCCACCCAATTGACGGCGGCCTATAAATACATCACTAACTTTCACATCAAGGACTTTTCGCTCTTTCAACTTTTCATTGTCCGAGACTGAGTCTTTGTCCGGTTCCGAGTTCACCAAGCTATCGTTTGTATGCAACTCTTTATTTTTTAAATCATCAACAGATTTATCATTGACAATCGAATCTTTTCTTTCCCATTTGGCGTTGTTGCCAATGTTGCGGATTAGGCGGAAACCCTTTGCAGCTCCACTGCTATAATTAGGATATGAGTAACCATAATTTATCCATTTCCAATAGGGTTCTCTATAAGCTTTGTACCATATGTGGTTTTTTCTGACATGGTTACTCCCTCCTTTCAAACAAGAAGGTCGTTCTTTAAGAATTTGAAATGGATTACTGTTTTCAAAAAGAACATGTTCCCAAACCAAACCGAACATGTCGTATAAGCCAAATCCATTAGGCTTTAATTGACCTACAGGTTCTGCTTCATATCTACTTGCATGTGTTCCGAATATAGCATATTCAGACGCGTCTTCAAAAGTTGCTGTTGTATCACCCCATGGTGCGGTTTTCTTTTTATCTCCACCACGTGCGAACATCATCCATTCATTATAAAAAGGTAGTCTATAGCCATCCGATGACGGATCTACAGAAACCAGAACATATTTGTCGTCATCTATTGAAAAATCAAAAAAAGCAATAATATACTGTTTATTTGATAATATACGAGGGGCTTGATAATCCGTTGATGTGAAAATGTAGTACGGCTTTAAACCTTCTTGAATACTGCGAGCATTAGCATATTCCATCGCCTGTGATAAAAAAATTGTACATGCAGCGGAATCATGTGTTATGCAATTATTTTTTTGTGTGAAAATCTTTTTCCTGTAAGCCCATTTTTCAGCCATTTCCTGTCTGTCTGAATTTGTAAAGGATGGTTTTGATGGAATCCTGTTTAACATTAGTTGAGTAAATTCACAATTTGTTATGGGGTATTTATCTACGAGAAAAGTGCCTGTAATTGATGTTAATCTTTCAGGATCTTCTTTGGATGATAAATTATTATTAACGACCTCGTTGTTAAAACCAAGTAGTGCTTCTTCATTTTTGAAATTTAAGTATTTTAAATCGATTGCTAAATTGATATTGTAAACGCTGTCTTTTTCGGGAAAATATATTTTCAGTGTTTCAACACCTGCAAAAATCGGAGCTTGGAATGCTAGGCAGGAATCGTTGAGGATACTTGATTTCAATGATGTTTCCCACGCGACAACAGGCACGTCAACACAAATTCTAACAAATTCATTTTTCTCCACTTCGAGCCAAAGCTCCTTGTGCAACGAATCGCGATTCACATCAAAAAATCTTTTGATTTTATCTTCTGGAATCTTTTTCAAATTTTTTCTTGGCTTGACACCTTTGACGGGCTTTTTCACCAAAATCGGACCATGAAATCTTTCAGCGAGCCCGACAAGCTTGGAATACTCCAAGCTGTCCTTATACGCACCGCGACATTCTCCATGCTTATCGTAATAGAATTGGGCATTCGCAAACGCAAAGCATATCGTTAGGAACAACAAAAATATTTTCATACAATTGAATATACAAAAGTTGTCATTTGGACTTGACTTCGCTCCATTTGGCATTGTTGCCGATGTTGCGAATCAGGCGGAAACCTGCACGTGCAGCGCCAGTGTTTGATGATGAATATCCATAGTTAATCGTTTGCCAACTCGTTACGATGGCATCGTTGGGGTTGTTTTCCTTTAGTGAAATGCTATTATTTCCTCCTTTCAAACAAGATGGAGTACCGCGAAGGACGGAAAATGGATTTGTTTCTTCAAAAAGAACATGTTCCCATACAAGGCCGAATATGTCGTATAATCCATATCCATTAGGTTGCAATTGTCCTACGGGTTCCGAAGTAAAGATGTAATTAGAACCAAACTTTGCGTATTTCAAAACTTCTTCAATAGGAGTTGACCAATTGCCCCAAATTGCATCTTTCTTCTTGTCTCCGCCACGAGCGAACATCATCCATTCGTCATAAAATGGAAGCCTGTAACCATCTGATGAATAATCTATTGAAACTCGAATAAAATCGTTTTTGTATTTAGTAAAATCGTAATAAACTATATCGTAGAGCCCTTTCGATAAAATTCGAGTCATGTAAGCATCAGATGGTGAAAATTTGTAGTATGGTTTAAGTCCTTCACGAACGCTACGAGCATTTGCGTATTTCATAGCTTGATATAGATATACTGTATTTGCCGCAGTATCATTAACATTGCAGGTTTCGTCACGTTTATAGCGTCTCTTTCTAGAAAACCAGCTTTCGGCAATTTCTATAAACTCGGGATGTTCGAATGATGTTTTTGAAGGAATGCTATCCCACATCAGTTGCGTAATTTCACAATTTGTTACGGGGTATTTGTCAATCAAATACTTCGCAGAAATAACGGTTAATCTTTCTGGGTCTTCTTCTTTTTTCTTATAAACAAATGCTTTCCATTTTATATTATCTAATTTCCCTTTATTTTGATTAAAACCCAATAGAACTTCTTCGTTCTTGAAATCGAGATATTTCATGCCGACGGCTAAATTAATATTATGAGGCTTGCTGTTTTGTGAAAAGTACACCTTGATGGTGTCAACTCCAACAAGAGTCGGGGCTTGAAACGTTAGGCAGGAATCGTTGGATATGGCCGCTTTTAAAGAGGTTTTCCATTTCTTAATTTTTTTGTCTATGCAGATTTTGACGATTTCATTCTTCTCTACTTCAAACCAATTTTCTTTGCTCAAGGTATCGCGGCTTACACTAATTGTTCTTTGAATCTTATTTTGCGGAATCTTTTCCAAATTTTTACTTGGATTAATGCCTTGAGCATTCGCAATCGCAAAGCATATCGTTAAGAACAACAAAAATATTTTCATACAATTGAATATACAAAAAAGAGAACCGGGATTGCTCGGTTCTTCATTTTTAGGAAAAAGTTATTCCTCGTCCGTTTTTACTTCGCTCCATTTGGTTTTATTGCCAATGTTGCGGATGAGACGGAAACCTGCCAACGCAGGACCCCAATTGGGGGCTGCATATCCATAACTAATCATTCTCCAAGTTGGTTCTGATTCAAATTCATCTTTTCGATCTTCTGGATTTTTTCGTACTCGATTACTTCCGCCTTTTAAACACGATGGGTGCCCTAAATAGTACGAGAACGGATTATATTCTTCAAAAAGAACATGCTCTTCAACTAAGCCAAATATATCGTATAATCCATATTCGTTTGGTTGCCGTTGACCAACTGGTTCAGAATCAAATTCTTTCTTTGCTGTAGCAAATATCGCATATTTAGAAGCATCATCAAAGGTTGCAGAAAGGTCATTATCCCACGGGGATCTTTTCTTTTTATCACCGCCTCGTGCTAGCATCATCCATTCATCGTAATAAGGTAGTCTGTAGCCGTCTGAAGACGAATCTACAGTTACTTTGATATACGATTGCTCGTGTTTGCTAAAATCCCACGATGCGATGATGTAGTTTCCTTTGGACAAAATTTTTTCTCCATCGGCATTTACTGCAGAAAACAAATAATATGGTTTTAGCCCTTCTCGGCTACTACGAACGTTTGCGTATTTCATGGCTTGATAGAGAAACACTGTATTTGCAGCAGAATCATGCACAGGACAATTCTTATTGCGTGTAAAGTCTCTTTTTCTTGAAATCCACTTATTTTGAATATTTTGTGCGTATTTTACTTCGTGTATTGATTGTACAGGAATACTATCCCACATTAGTTGTGTAAATTCACAATTTGTCACAGGATATTTATCCACTAAATAAGAACCCGTAACGGATACGAGTCTTTCTGGATCTCGCTCTTTTGTATCTAATCCTAAAAGTTTTCGTCCTTTGAATTCATTATATCCTAATAAAACTTCTTCATTTTCGAAGTTTAGATATTTCATTCCAACGGCTAGATTGATTTTGTTTGAATTTTCTGATTCGGGAAAGTAAACGTTAATTGCTTCAACTCCAGTAAATATCGGTATTTGAAACGCTAAGCAGGAATCGTTGAGGATACTTGATTTCAATGATGTTTCCCACGCGACAACAGGCTTGTCAACACAAATTTTCACATATTCATTTTTCTCTACTTCGAGCCAGTTTTCTTTGTCCAAAGTATCGCGGCTTACATTAAATGTTCTTTGAATTTTATCTTCTGGAATCTTTTCCAGATTCTTTCTCGGCTTGACGCCTTCAACAGGCTTTTTCACCAAAATCGGACCACGAAATCTTTCGGCGAGCCCAACAAGCTTTGAATACTCCAAGCTGTCCTTATACGCACCGCGACTTTCTCCATGCTTGTCGTAATAGAATTGAGCATTCGCAAGCGCAAAGCATAACGTTAGGAACAACAAAAATATTTTCATACCATTGAATATACAAAAAGAACACCGAGATAGCTCGGTTCTGCATTTGTCATTTGGATTTTACTTCGGTCCATTTGGCGTTGTCGCCAATGTTGCGGATGAGGCGGAAACCACCCACAGCACTTCCTACATAATTCGGATATGTATATCCATAGTTAATCCATTTCCAATAAGGATTTCGATAGGCTTTATACCAAATATGGTCTTTTCTGGCATGGTTGTTTCCTCCTTTTAGACATGAAGGACGACCTTCGAGTATTTTGAATGGATTTCGTTCTTCAAAAAGAACGTGTTCTGATACAAGACCGAATATATCATATAAGCCATATCCATTTGGTTGCAATTCACCCACAGGTTCAGCCGTGTATGCTTTTGCACCCGTAGCAAATTTTGCGTACTTTGAAGCTTCTTCTAATGTTGCTGTTGTATCGCCCCATGGAGCTTTTTTCATTTTGTCCCCTCCACGTGCAAACATCATCCATTCATCATAATAGGGAAGGCGATAACCGTCTGAGAGTGTATCTACAGAAACAAGAACATACCTGCCGTATTCATCAAGGGAAAAATCGTAATACGCAATGACGTATCTGCCTTTCGATAAAAGCCTCGGTGCACGCACGATGGTGCGAATCCATTTGTCACCGACACGACTCATCCGTTCTCCAAAAAGATCGCTGCTTGCTTCAGAAATAATATAATAGGGCTTTAGCCCTTCACGTATGCTACGGGCATTGGCATATTCAATAGCTTGTGATAGAATAATTGAGCTTGCTGCAGAGTCGTGTGCTGCACAAATATTGTTACGAGAACCGTGTTTTTTCCTGTATGCCCATTTTTGGGCAATCTCTTGTCTGTCCGAATCCGTGAATGAAGGGTTTGTTGTGATGTTGTTCCACATCAATTGCAAAAATTCGCAATTTGTTATAGGATATTTATCGACTAAATATGTACCAGATAACAATACAAGTCTTTCAGGGTCTTCATTCCTTGGTTCTCCTTCGTTATCTAATTCGCCAGGAGGATATTTATTAAACCCTAACAATATGGATTCATTATGGAAATCTAGATGTTTCATGCCGATTGCCAAATTGATATTGTAGGAATATATGTCGTTATAGAAGTTGATGTAGTAAGGCATGTATTCTTTATAGAAATGCACGTTAAGTGTTTCTACTCCAACGTACATTGGAGCTTGGAATGCCAAGCATGAATCATTGAGAATACTCGAATTTAACGAGGTTTCCCACGCGACAACAGGCGCATCAACACAAATTTTCACAAATTCATTTTTCTCTACTTCGAGCCAGTTTTCTTTGTTCAAAGTATCGCGGCTTACATTAAACGTTCTTTGAATCTTTTTTTGAGGAATCTTTTTCAAATTCTTTTTCGGCTTGACACCTTTAATCGGCTTTTTCACCAAAATCGGACCATGAAATCTTTTAGCAAACCCGACAAGCGTCGAGTGTTCCAAGCTGTCCTTATACGCACCGCGACATTCTCCATGCTTGTCATAATAAAATTGGGCATTCGCAATCGCAAAGCATATCGTTAAGAACAACAAAAATATTTTCATACAATTGAATATACAAAAAGTGGACTGGGATAGCTTGGTCCTTCATTTGTCATTTAGATTTTACTTCTGTCCATTTGGCGTTGTTGCCGATGTTGCGGATTAGGCGGAAACCACCTGGTAATCCTTGATAGCCGGGTTCATAATAACCATAGTTGAAATATTTCCAATAGGGGATTGTGTTGCTTACGCCAAATATGTGTTTTTCAGAAACGAGGTATTGACCTCCTTTCAAGCATGATGGCAAATTAAAGTTAAAATAGTGTATTCCAAAAGATGAAACGAAATAACGAGCACGTTCCAAAAGAACTCGTTCTCCCACTAGGCCAAATACATCGTAGAGTCCATATCCATTAGGACGTAATTGGCCTACATGTTCTGAGAGTTCAATTTCCTTTTCTGAAGCATAATAATCTCTACCTTTTATGGATTTAAATTTGGCATATTTTGAAGCTTCTTTAAAGGTTGCTGTGGAATCGCCCCATGGAGCTTTGTTTTTTTTATCTCCACCGCGTGCAAGCATCATCCATTCGTCATAATAGGGGAGCCTGTAGCCATCAGAAGAATTATCTGTTTTGACTATGATGTACTCGTCTTCGTGTTTAACGAAATCTTTATAATCAACAATATAACCGGCTATATCGTCGCTTTGTCTATTGAAAAAGATTTTGGTGTCTTCTATGTCTGTGCCTGCCTTTGAAAATATATAATATGGTTTAAGTCCTTCACGTATGCTTCGGGCATTAGCATACAACATAGATTGATAGAGGAATACTGTAGTCGCAGCAGAGTCGCGAGTCATGCATTTCGCGTTATATTTCCCAGATCTTTTTCGGGAAATCCATTCCTCTTGAAGCATTTTGTAAAATGGATGTACATGCGTGGTCTTGTCAGGAATGCTATCCCACATTAGTTGTGTAAATTCGCAGTTTGTTATGGGATATTTGTCAACTAAATAAGTCCCTGTAATTGAAGCAAATCTTTCTGGATCAAATTCTACGTCAATCTCGCTACGGTCTCTTCCTTTTTCGATTCTGTTATAACCTAATAGAACTTTTTCATCTTGAAAATCTAGATATTTCATGCCGACTGCTAAATTGATTTTAAAAGAACTGTCGGCATCGGGAAAATAGATGTTGATAGATTCAACACCTATAAGTGTTGGTGCCTGAATTGCAAGACAAGAATCGTTTTTTATTTTCGAACTTAAAGATGTTTCCCATGCAAGAACTTTTTGGTCAACACAAATTTTGACGATTTCGTTCTTTTCAAGTTCGAGCCAGTTTTCTTTGTCCAAAGTATCGCGGCTTACATTAAGAGTTCTTTTAATCTTTTTTAAACTCTTTGTAGGCTTGACACCTTCAACCGACTTTTTTACCAAAATCGGACCACGGATTTTTTCAGCAAATTTGACAAGCGTCGCGTGTTCCAAACTATCTTTATACGCACCGCGACATTCCCCATGCTTATCGTAATAGAATTGGGCATTTGCAAACGCAAAGCACATCGTTAGGAACAACAAAAATATTTTCATACAATTGAATATACAAAAAAGAGAACTGAAATCGCTCGGTTTTGCATTTGTCATTTAGATTTTACTTCTGTCCATTTGGCATTGTTGCCGATGTTGCGAATCAAGCGGAAACCTGCCAACGCAGGGCCCCAATTGGGAACAACATACCCGTAATTAATCTCACTCCATGCTGGTTCAAATTCAAAGTCGTCTTTTTTATCGTCTGAGTTTCTTACGACTCGGTTGTTTCCTCCCTTCAAACATGCGGGGTGTAATCCGTAATGTGGAAAAAGGTTGTTTTCTTCAAAAAGAACATGCTCCTCAACTAAGCCGAATATATCGTATAGTCCGTATCCGTTGGGTTGACGTTGACCAACAGGCTCAGAATCAAATTTTTTCTTTGCAGTAGCAAAAATTGCATGTTTGGAAGCATCTTCAAAAGTTGTAAGACTGTCTTTATCCCATGGAGCTTTTTTCTTTTTATCACCGCCGCGCGCTAGCATCATCCATTCGTCATAATAAGGTAGTCTGTAACCGTCTGAAGATGTATCTATAGTAACTTTGATATACGATTGTTCGTGTTTGCTAAAATCCCACGATGCGATGATGTAGTTTCCTTTTGACAAGATTTCTTCTCCATCGGCATTTATTGAGGAAAACAAATAATATGGTTTTAGCCCTTCTCGCTTGCTGCGCTCGTTCGCATACTTCATCGATTGATGCAAATAAACCATATTGGCAGCCGAGTCATTTTGCAAACAAGACCCATTGCGAATACTATTATTTTTCCTAAGAACCCAATTTTGCTGGATATTCTCATGATATTTTACAAGGTGTGATGATTTTGCAGGAATGCTGTCCCACATAAGCTGAGTAAATTCGCAATTAGTAACAGGGTATTTATCAACCAAGTAAGTGCCTAATATAACAGCCTTTCTTTCGGGATCGTTATTTTTAAATAAGAAGGGTGATGCGGCTAACATTTCTTTGTCATATTGATTATAACCCAACAAAACTTCTTCGTTCTTGAAATTGAGATATTTCATGCCGGTTACCAAATTGATATTATAGGAATATATGTCGTTATAGAAGTTGATGTAGTAAGGCATGTATTCTTTATAGAAATGCACTCTAAGTGTTTCAACTCCAATAAGCGTCGGAGCTTGGAATGCCAAGCATGAATCATTTAAGATACTTGATTTTAACGATGTTTCCCATGCCTTAACTTTTTGGTCCGCACAAATTTTGACGATTTCGTTTTTCTCTACTTCGAGCCAGTTTTCTTTGCCCAAAGTATCGCGGCTTACATTAAGTGTTCTTTGAATCTTTTTTTGTGGAATCTTTTTCAAATTCTTTCTCGGCTTGACACCTTCAACCGACTTTTTTACCAAAATCGGACCACGGATTTTTTCAGCAAATTTGACAAGCGTCGCGTGGTCCAAACTATCCTTATACGTACCACGGCATTCGCCATGCTTGTCGTAATAGAGTTGTGCATTCGCAAACACAAAGCATATCATTAGGAACAACAAAATCTTTTTCATACAATTGAATATACAAAAATGAGAAACGGAATCACTCGGTTCTGCATTTGTCATTTGGACTTTACTTCGCTCCATTTGGCGTTGTTGCCGATGTTGCGGACGAGACGGAAACCGGCATTTTTGTCACTATTGATATTTAATTGAGAATAACCGTAATTTAGCTCTTTCCAATATGTAGTGGTATGATATTTATCATCATCTTTTCTTTTAAGAACGCCGTTATCTCCGCCTTTTAAACAAGAAGGACTGTTCTTCTGCACACGGAAAGGATTCGATTCTTCAAAAAGAACATGTTCCCATACTAGTCCGAACATATCATATAGACCATAGCCATTGGGAAGTAATTGACCTACGGATTCCGATTTGAAATTTTTTGCAGTGCTTAATTTTGCGTATTTTTCAGTATCATTAAAGGCTACGGAGGAATCACCCCAAGGTGCCTCGTTTTTCATGTCTCCGCCACGGGCCAAAATCATCCATTCGTCATAATAAGGCAGCCTATACCCATATGACGAATAATCTGCAACAACCTTTATGAAATTGAATTGATTATTGCGTTTTGTAAAGTCGAAATATCCAATAATGTATTGACCTTTGGATATAATGCTTGATCCTTTTTCTTTTGTTTCAAAAAATCTATAATAAGGTTTTAATCCTTCACGAAAACTTCGCATATTAGCGTAAGCCATTGCTTGCAATAAAATTATTGAATTTGCAGCAGTGTCATGAGCGGGGCATTCTTTGTAAAAAAAACGTTCTTTGAAGACATCTGACCATCTTTCATGAACTCCTTTTATCCACTCATGCTTGTATGAAAAATCTACAGGCATACTGTCATTCATAAAATGTGCTATTTCACAATTTGTTACAGGATACTTATCAACAAGGTATGTTCCAGTGATTAAAGCGAATCTCTCTGGGTCTTCTTGTTTTGAATGTGCAAGAGATAGGGCTTTTGCAATATTTCCTTCCTCTGGTTTTGGGCTATATCCAAGCAATACTTTTTTTCGTATGAATTTTAGATGTTTCATTCCTATTGCCAGATATATATTCCGCGAAAGCGGTCTTTTTGAAAAATGAACTTTAAGGGTGTCGCTTCCAACAAGAGATGGTGCTTGAAATACCAAGCATGAGTCGTTGAGTTTTTTTGAGTCTAATTTTGTTTCCCATTCCTTAACTTTTTTATCAATGCAAACTTTGACGACTTCATTCTTCTCCACTTCAAGCCAAAGCTCTTTTCGCAAGGAATCGCGGCTCACGTCAAAAGACCTTTGGATTTTATCTTTTGGAATGTTTCCCAAATTCTTAATTGGTTGGACACCTTGAGCATTTGCAAACGCAAAGCACATCGTTAGGAACAACAAAAAAATTTTCATACAATTGAATATACAAAAAGGAATACTGAGATAGCTCGGTTCTGCATTTGTCAATTAGATTTTACTTCGATCCATTTGGCGTTGTTGCCGATGTTGCGGATGAGGCGGAAACCGGCTATTGCACTACTATGAAAATTAGGCCTTGACGATGAATAGTTCATTGACTTCCAATGCGGCTCAGAATGGTATTCACCATCGTCTTTTGTCAATACTAAATTACCGCCACCTTTCAAACAAGATGGACTACCCATAAGTAAATGGAACGGATTCTTTCTTTTAAAAAGAACATGTTCCCATACGAGGCCGAATATGTCATATAAGCCGAATCCGTTTGGTTTTAACTGTCCAACGGGTTCTGATTCATCAAAATATTTTCCAGTACCAAATTTCGCATACTTTAGAACATCTTTAAGATTAGCGGAGGAATCTCCCCAAATTGCTTTGTTTTTTTGGTCTCCTCCTCGTGCAAACATCATCCATTCATCGTAAAAAGGAATACGATAACCATCAGATGATGGATCTACAGAAACTTGAATGAAACCTTCTTTATGATTCGTAAAGTCCCAATAGCCTACAACATATTTACCTTCTGATAATATTTTTGCATCGTTGCTTTCACTTGCCGAAAAAATGTAATACGGCTTAAGTTGTTCTTGATTGCTACGAACATTTGCATAAACCATGGCTTGATATAAGTACACTGAAGCCGCTGCAGAATCATGGGTTAAGCAATTCTCATTGCGAATTCCGTTTTTCTTTCTTAATATCCAATTTTGGGTGTATCGTTTAGAATCGGGATCGAGGTTTGGAACATTTTGGGGGATGCTATCCCATAACAGCTGAGTGATTTCGCAGTTTGTAACTGGATATTTATCGATTAAGTATGTTCCTGTAACGGATACAAACCTTTCTGGATCTTCATTTATTTCGTTTTTTCCATTTATTGTTGTAACGACATTTCTTTTCTTTTGGTTATATCCCAAAAGAACTTTTTCACTTTTGAAATTTAAGTATTTCATGCCTACAGCTAAATTAATTTTTCTTGAACGGCCTGCATTTAAAAAGAATAAATTAAGTGATTCTACGCCGATGAGCGTTGGTGTTTGAAGAATTATGCAAGAATCATTCTTTACTTTTGATTTTAACGATGTTTCCCATGCGACAACAGGCTCGTCAACACAAATTTTAACGATTTCGTTTTTTTCTACTTCGAGCCAGTTTTCTTTATCCAAAGTATCGCAGTTTACATTAAGTGTTCTTTGATTTTTTTGAGGAAACTTTTTCAAATTCTTTTTCGGCTTGATGCCTTGAGCATTCGCAAGCGCAAAGCATATTGTTAGGAACAACAAAAATATTTTCATATAATTGAATATACAAAAATCAATCGTTATAAAGAATGTAACTGGATCCTTCCTCCCTTCGGTCGTCAGGATGACGGTTTCGAGGAAATGGCTTACGCTTCTGCCATTTTCCATTCGCCGAGGGTGCGTTTTACGGAGTCGATGACAGCCCCGATTTTAAAGAGTTTCTTGGGCATTCCGTCATCCATTTTTTTAACGGTGTATGGAATTAAGTAACCCCTGTCGTCAATCTGCTTTAACGCGTCTTCAGCGGTGCCGTTGCCGTCCATTTTGAGTTCAATAACATAGATTGCTGATTTTGTCTCCACAACGATGTCGGCTCGTCCACCTGCAGATTTATGTTCGCAGTGTACAAGGAACGGTGTGGCCAAATAAAGTAATCCAAAAATTAGCGTACTGTACAACAGTTCGTTTCGCTTAGCAGCATCGTAAGGAACAGCACTAAGATATGCCCTGATTGCATTCATCACGGAATCAATGTCGCCAGAATTGAAGCCATTGATAATTGTGTTTGCGGTCGTGTTGTAGGCCATGGATTCTTGCCCGGAATAACATTTCAGCAAACCCCTGACAAAGCCGTCGCGAACTTCTTCGTTAGGGTAAGCAAGAGTGTAAGGCAGAAACTGGGTTTCGTCGTAACCTTTGATGGTCAGGTAACCACTCTGGTACATTACAGGAACAGGACTTTCACTTCCTTCCGTTGGAACGTTGAAATCCTCAGAAGATGCAGCAATGCCGTTTTTTAAAAGCTCGGGATCTATCCCGAATTTGCGAATCCAGTCTATTAAAAAAGTAGGCGTTCCCGTTTCGAACCAGTAGTTAGTGAGTTCCTTCTTTTGCAGTGAATTCATCAGGCTGAACGGGTTGTAGATATCGGGCGATTTAGCTGAGAAATGGTATCCGTCGTATTTGCGTTTGAGTTCGCCACACACCTGCTCGAAAGTTTTTCCTGTGGCTGCCGCCATAGCCTCGATTTCGGGCTTCATTTGCGTACGCAGTTCCTCTTCGGAAATTCCGCAGAGAGTCGCGTATTCGTCAAGCATCGAAATATCGGACAAATGATTCAGTCCAGCCCATCCTGTGTCATACCCGACTTGATCGGGTATCCCCAAAAAAGGAGATTCCCGCTCGGAGGCGGGAATGACATGTAAGGATAACTTGGTGATGCCTGTAATGAATATGAATCTCAAGTGAGCGTCAAGACTCTTGAGTGGGCTGTAAAAGTCGCGGAGCGTCTGTCGCATGGCTTCAAACGCTTTATGATCAACCAAAGTATCGAGCAACGGTGCGTCGTATTCATCGACGAGGAAAACGACTTTTTCACCGGTCTTTTTTTCTGCTGCAAGAATTAAAGATTCCATTCTTGCACTGACAGCGATATCTTTTTCATTTTTCCCATAAATTGCTTCGTATTCAGAAAGCATCTTGTCGATACGCTCGTCCAGCATTTCCTGTTTTAGGTATTTTGTCCGGCTAAAATCGAATCTAAGCACTGGATGCTTTTTCCATTCGGTTTCGAGGCCATCGATGGCGAGTCCCGTAAACAGTTCCTTGCGGCCCGAAAAGTAGTCGTCGAGCGTGCTTATCAAAAGCGATTTCCCGAAACGTCGCGGACGTGCGAGGAAATAAACCTTGCCTTCTTGAGCAAGCTTGTAAACCAAGTTCGTCTTATCAACGTAAATAGCGTTGAAATTGCGGATTTCCGAAAATGTCTGAATGCCAATGGGAAATTTGCGAGCCATACCGACAATATATAATTTTTTGTGGCAAGGTGTGAGTCACCACTTTTCCGCCTGACTTGGTAAACTCGGCGAGAATATGGTGTGACTGCGAAAGTGTATATGCAAAAAAAAGAGGCTCGGCGAGGCCTCTTTTTTGATAATGACGTTTTGGGAAGGTTATTCTTTGTCGGACTTGACTTCGCTCCATTTGGCGTTGTTGCCGATGTTGCGGACTAGGCGGAAACCGTCTGCTATTCCAGGATAGCCGTACTCAAAACTGCCGTAGTTAAAATACTTCCAATAAGGCATATGGCTATTATCAATTGAACGAGTTTCTGTAACGTAGTATGTTCCGCCTTTTAAACAATACGGAAAATTAAAGTTAAAACAGAAAAATCCTAGAGGTGTGTTTAAACAACGAGAATTTTCAAGAAGAACTTGTTCGCTAACTAGACCAAATATATCGTATAAACCATATCCGTTTGGCTGTAGTTGACCGACTGGCTCTGATAACACCATTTCCTTTTCTGAATGAAAAAAATCTCTGTTCATAGATTTAAACTTTGCATGTTTTGACGCTTCTTTAAAGGTCGCTGATGAATCTCCCCACGGAGCCTTGTTTTTTTTGTCTCCTCCTCGTGCGAACATCATCCATTCGTCGTAATAGAGTAGTCTATAGCCATCAGACGAACTGTCTACTTTGACGGTGATGAACTTTTTTTCGTGTTCTGTAAAATCGTGATAACCGATAATATAACTAATAGCTTTTGAATGGCGGCCACCCAAAACAGCAGACTCGTCTGCTTCAGTTTCAGAAAAAACATAATACGGTTTTAACCCTTCGCGAATGCTGCGGGCATTTGCGTACATCATTGATTGGTATAGGTAACTTGTTGTAACTGCAGTGTCGTGAACCATACATTTTTCGTTTTCTTTCCATCTTTTTTTTCTGATAATCCATTCTTCTAGCTTTCTTTTATAATGGGACTTCGAAAAAGTATTTTTTTCAGGAATCTCTTTCTGCAATAGTTGTAAAAATTCACAATTTGTTACAGGATATTTATCAACTAAATATGTTCCTGTAACAGATACGAGTCTTTCTGGATCGAATTCCAAATCGTAGCTACTGTCAAAAACTAAAGATGAATCATATTTATTATAACCTAATAACACCTCTTCGTTTTTAAAATCTAGGTATTTCATCCCAACCGCTAAATTAATTTTATGAGAGCTATCCGAGTCTGGAAAATACACTTTGAGCGTGTCAACACCTATAAGTGTTGGTGCCTGAATTGCAAGACAAGAATCGTTTTTTATATTCGAACTTAAAGATGTTTCCCATGCAAGAACTTTTTGGTCAGCGCAAATTTTGACAATTTCGTTCTTTTCGACTTCGAGCCAGTTTTCTTTGTCCAAAGTATCGCGGCTTACATTAAGAGTTCTTTTAATCTTTTTTAAACTCTTTGTAGGCTTGACACCTTCAACCGACTTTTTTACCAAAATCGGAC
>JAEEGJ010005039.1_pt1 | contig 42667 bp, 23 predicted proteins | sample 8958761 | NCBI WGS metagenome assembly JAEEGJ01 (sample SAMN16246546, study PRJNA631951) | gut metagenome | biome: gut microbiome; feature: rumen; material: RS-attached | host: Bos | place: Iran: Karaj | collected 2018-10
AGGTCTCCGCCGATTACGATGAATTGATGGAGTCGGCCATCAATGGAAACAAGCACCTGAAGGTACTCTTCGAACCATATTTGATGGAAAAACAGATTGCATAAAAGTCAAATGCTAAAGTTGAGTGATAAATAATTCGGAATATAGTTGTATCTTTGCAAAGGATTTGATTAGATGTCTATGAAACGATTTATCCTGATTCTTGTAGTGTCAGCGACAGCTTTTTCTGCTGCTTTCCCTGCGGGGGGCGGCGCTTTCTCGGGTGTGGCTGACGTGAAGCTTCACGGCTATGTAGGCCGCCGCATCGACCAGTGCATTGAGCAGCGCGTCATGGGGCAGAATGCCGACGAACTGATAGCACCCTTCCGCGCTCAGCAAGAGACGCAGGGACGCTGGGCAAGCGAGTTCTGGGGCAAGTGGGTGCAGGGTGCCATGTCGGCATATCGCTACAACCACGACCCTGCTCTCCTTGCCAAGATTCGTGATGCCCAGCAAAAGCTCAGGGCCTGCCAGCTGCCGGGCGGCTTCATCGGCGACTATACGCCCGAGAAGGAGACTACGGGATGGGACATTTGGGGCAGGAAATATACCCTGCTGGGCCTCGTGAAATGGTATCGCCTCACGGGCGACAAGGCTGCATTGAAAGCCGCCTGTCGCCTGCTGGACTACACGCTCACTCAGGTGGGGCCACACGGAAAACCCATCTACGAGTGCGGCTATTACAAAGGTATGCCGCCCATGAGTATTCTGGAACCCGTCGTGTTCATGTACGAAGAGACGAAAAACGAACGTTACCTTGACTTTGCCAAATACATAGCTGAGGCAAGCGAGAGCGCAGACGGCCCGCAGCTCATTAGGAAGGCCGATGTACCTGTGGCTTTCCGCTTCCCCCTGCAGCCCGGCGACACATGGTGGAGTATAGGGAACGGGCAGAAGGGCTACGAAATGATGTCATGCTACGTCGGACTGTTGGAACTGTACAAGGTGACAGGCGAAACGGCTTACATGCAGGCCGCCGAGAAGACGTGGCAGCACATCGCGGAAGAGGAAATCAACGTGGCAGGCGGTGCGTGCAGCCTGGAATGCTGGTACGAGGGGCGCAGGCTGCAGACGCATCCTGCCCTGCACACGATGGAGACCTGTGTCACGTTCACATGGATGCAGTTCTGCGAGCGCCTGTTGGAGATGACAGGGAACCCGAAATATGCCGACCAGATTGAACTGACGATGTACAACGCACTGATGGCTGCCATGAAGTGGGACGGCAGTCAGATTGTGAAGTATGTGCCCTTAGAGGGATTCCGTCGCGAGGGTGAGCATCAGTGCGATGTCCGCATCAACTGCTGCAACGCCAACGGGCCTCGTGCCTTCGCCATGATTCCTCGCGTGGCCTATCGTACACCTTCCGTCGCGCGTCTCGACATCAACCTCTTCATCCCTTCGGAAGCCACCATCAAGCTGGGCAAGCGGAGCATCATGCTCAGGCAAGAGACCTCGTATCCCGAGGAAGGCGTTGTCAGCATCCGTGTTAATCCCGACAAACCTGTGCAGGCCGACATTGCCCTGCGCATCCCTGCTTGGAGCAAGCAGGCCGAGGTCGCCGTGAACGGAGAGAAAATAGAGGCGAAGAGCGGCACGTATTGCGTCATCAGCCGTGAATGGAAGGCAGGCGATGAGATACGTCTCACGTTAGACATGACCGCCCGTATGATTACGCAGGACCATCAGGCTGCCATTGTTCGAGGCCCCGTGGTGATGGCTCGCGACACACGCTTCCGGGATGGATTTGTTGATGAGTGCATGATTCTTCCGAACAAGGATGGGATAGTGGAGCTGACGCGCGTACAGTCACCCGAAAAGATGTGGATGGCCTTCACAATGCCGGTGGTTCGCGGGTATTATTACGACCAGGCACAAGACAGGGCTGTCGTTCATCTTTGCGACTTTGCCTCTGCGGGCAACACTTGGGACGAAAGTGAGCGCTACCGCACTTGGATTCCGCTTTTATATATTCCTCAATAACCAATTACATCTGTTCGTCGTCTATGCAAAGAAACATATTGTCCATGTTGCTCTTGGTGGTCTGCGTTACGCTGCAGGCAGGCCGCAGTCTGACTATAGGCATCGCCGAAGTGAGAAGCGCGGGAAGCGCAAGCGTCGGTCGCTCGTATGTCCAAGCCGTCCTAATGGGCGGTCATGTGCCTGTGATTATTCCCGACATGGACGACCCTGCACGCTTGCGTAAAGCATTGAAGAAGATAGACATCCTCTTGTTGCCTGGCGGCGTGGATGTGGCTCCGGAGCGATACGGCGAGGCACGTTCGCCGCAGCTGGGAGAAGTGAACATGGAGCGCGATGCCTTTGAATACCGCATACTGGCTGAGGCCGTTCGCCTGCGAAAACCCGTTCTCGGCATCTGTCGCGGCGTTCAGGTGCTTAATGTGTTTCTCGGCGGCTCGCTCTATCAGGACTTGCCCAGCGAATACCCCGACACAACAGTTGCTCACATGGGCGCATCGCACGTCATCAGCATAGAGCATGGCTCCCGGCTCTACCGAATACTGGGAAAGGAAAGGGCCGAGGTGAACAGCTTCCACCATCAGGCCGTTAGGCGACTGGCTCCCGGACTGCGAGTCAGCGCACGTTCGCCGGACGGCAGCGTCGAGGCCGTGGAGTGCGACAGCCTGCCCATCGTCGGCGTACAGTTCCATCCCGAGCTGCTTGCCATAAAAGGCGACACGCTTTTCCTGAATCTCTTCCGAAACATGAAGAAGTTTTGCAAACGCTGAAAATACAAAAAGAAAAACGCATATTGCTTTGGACATTTCAAAAAGATGTCATAACTTTGCAGGGGAAAATCACAAAAGCTTCAGCCACCGACATCCACAGCTACTGCAAGGAAGTATTCACTAAATAAAAACAAAAGAATATGAACATCAGACACATTTTAGGCATAGCTCTGCTTGCCGTCAGCTCGTTTATCTATGCTCAGAGTTTAAGCCCCAGTACAAAGTGGCATTGGGAAAAGGGAACCATCGTTGTGGAGACACCAGCCCGTCCTACGGGGCAAGCGTCGGCTCTTCGGCTGACCACGCCCAAGTTGGAGACCGTCAGAATAGGATTCGCAGGTCTTGGCAGTCGCGGGCCTTGGGCTGTGAAGCGCTATTGCCACATCCCCGGAGTACAGATTGTAGCTCTTTGTGATTATGAAGAGGAGCGTGCAAGGGATGCCCAGAAGTTCTTGAGAGAGGTTGGTCTGCCTCCTGCTGACATCTATAGTGGAGAGACGGGATACGTCGACATGTGTAAGCGAAAGGATATCGACCTGATATACGTGGCTACAGACTGGGACCATCATTTCCCCGTGGCCAAGTGCGCCCTCGAGAACGGCAAGCATGCAGCCATCGAAGTGCCAAGCGTCATGAATCTCGAGCAATGTTGGGAGCTTATCGACCTGAGCGAGAAGAACCGCTTGCATTGCATGATGCTGGAAAACTGTTGCTACGACTACTACGAGATGTGCGCCCTGAACATGGCTCAGCAGGGACTTTTTGGCGAGATAATTCGTGCCGAGGGTGCTTACATCCATACGCTGAACGAGGCAAATATCTGGACGGGATACTGGCATAATCCTGACGGCTCTGACCCCGAGAACCTGCATTGGCGCCTGAAATACAACAAGGAGAATAGAGGTGATGTCTATGCCACTCACGGACTTGGCCCTATAGCTCAGGCTCTGAACATCCATCGTGGGGACCGCATCAAGACACTTATCGCCATGGACACCGAGAGCTTCTGCGGACGCGAGGGCTACAAGGAGGTGACTGGCAAGGAGTGCGACTCTTTCCGCAACGGCGACCACACCACTACGCTCATGCGCACCGAAAAGGGCAAGGTCATGGAGATTCAGCACAATGTGATGAGTCCGCAGCCCTACAACCGCATGTACAAGCTGACGGGCATGACGGGCTACTGCACCAAATATCCCGATCCGAAGATTTATATCAGCAAGAAGAGCGCCAACAGCATGGGCCTGGCTGAGATGGCTGGTAAGATATCCGGACACAACTTCCTGCCAAAGGAAGAGTATGATGCCCTGATGAAACAATACTACCATCCCATCCTGAAGAAGTTCGGCGACTTGGGTCGCGAGTTCGGACATGGCGGCATGGACTATACGATGGATGCCCGTCTGGTGTATTGTCTGCAGAACGGCTTGCCTCTCGACATTGATGTCTATGATTTGGCAGAGTGGTGTGCTCTGGCTGAGCTTGGTGCCTTGAGCATGGACAACGGCTGTGCTGCTGTGTCTTTCCCTGATTTCACTCGTGGAGGATGGAACGAGCAGCAAGGTTTCCGCCATGCTTATGCCTCTCCAGAAGACGAGGCCGCAGCAGAGAAGGCTGCTCGCGAAAGTACTGCAAGACAGAAGGAGTTGGCGGCGAAAAAGAAACTTTGGGAGAAGTACGACAAAGCCCAGTCCTCGAAGCCTCGCAAGTAGAATCGCACCCCTGCTTTCCCTTGCCCGCCGAGAAGCTTTCTCAAATCAGCATTCTCGTCCGTTTCCGATACTCTTCATAGCCGGGCTTGTTTTGTCTCTGCCGCCGTTCCATCATCGGGATGCTTACGAAGAGAAAAAGAGCGGTCATTGCGATGGCTCCCGAAATGCGCCAATCGACTGCCCCCTGCGAAGCGTACATCACCCATATGCCCCACCACATCAGTATCTCGCCGAAATAATTCGGATGCCTGCCCTTTCGCCATAATCCCACGTTGCAATATTGTCCGGGATGCGCCTTGCGGAAACGATGAATCTGTGTGTCGGCCACCAACTGTATGGTGGCAGCGGCGAGACATAGTGCAAAGCCCGTCCAAAGCCAAATTCTGGCGGGGGCGGTGTTTCCGTAAAGTTCAAAGCCTGGCAGCATGGCAACGAACACCAGCACGGTCGGCATCATGTTCAGTCCGAAGAAGTTGGTGAGGTGGAAGGCCACGGGATGCAGCGTCTTACGATACTGCGTGTATCGCCAATCCTCATGGGCCATTCCCCGGAAGGTGTAAGCCCAGTTGCATGTCAGACGTATTCCCCAGTACCATGTTGCAATCAGAAGCAGCAGAACGGGCAGTGTGAACGTCCCTTTGTAGAAGGCCCATGCCGTGTGTGCCACGGGCGGCCAGACGCTCCAGTAGGGGTCGTATACCGAAACGTTTCTGAAAAGGATGCCGAATGCCCAGACTATGATGGTGGCGGCGATGTCGGCCATGAGCAAAGCCCACAGCTCCGGCATTGCAGGCTTCAGTCCTGAGAATACAAGACACCCTGCAATGCCTGCCAGCAAATAAATGATGGTTATGATGGCAAAGCTTGTGCCTCTTGATGCCAATATGGGCTGTTTCATAGTTATGTTTATATGAAAAGTGAAGAATCAGAGTTACCAATCAACGGACAAAAGTAACTTTGATTCTTCACTTTTTATTTTCTTATGGCTTATTTCATCTTGTCGGCCAGGACTTTCATCCAGTAGCCGCCGATGACGGAGCGAGCCTTGAAGCCTGTCATGCGGCCGGTCTTCGTGTCGTGCCAGTCGGAGATGGGCACGCGGCTCGGGGTCTCGTTGATGTACTTGTAGAGCGGAGCGACGAATGCCTGGAAGTCCTTGTCTGTGTCGGCCATGGCTGCGGACCACATAATCCAGTCACTCTTCGTGTAGTCCTTGCGTACATCGAGTGGCAGGCCGTACTTGTTCTGCTTCTTCAGGTAGTACTTCACCTCGGTCTGCATGGCGTTGTTGGGGATGATGTTGGTCTTCCAGAGCTTGTCCCAAACCATGTTGTACTTCTGGCTCCAAGTGTCGGCACCAGCGCCGTAAGCGAGTTCGTAGTGGTCCTTCACCTTAGTCTCGCTTTCCCAAGCGGCAGCCATTTCCTTTGCTTTGGCGTTGTACTTGGCGTAAACGTCGTCCTTGCCCATCAGCTTAGCAATCTCGGCATAGCCGGCGACGCCCATGATGGCCTTGATGGCGAGGTTACAGTTGCCTGCCCAATGGCCTGCGAAGTCGTCGGTGCAGAGCTGGTTGGCGGGGTGCAAACCGTTCTCCACAAGGTAGTCTGCCCAGGTGGTCATAATGTCGAAGTACTTATCGACGTAGGACGTGTTGCCGTCGAGCATGCAGATAGTTGCAGCAAGTGTAATCATGTTGCCGGCCTCCTCGAGGGGCATGTCACCACCATAAACTTGCCCGTTAGCACGGGGATACTGTCCGAGGTCGTGTGCGGCGAAGGGCTTGGTCCAACGGCCCGAGAGGCTGTAGTCGAAGATGGATGTCATCATGGCCTTCTGAAGCTCAGGGTTGTAAGCCAGGAAGATAGGCGCTTCGGGATAAGTCAGGTCAACGGTGTTGACGCAGCCGTTGGAGTTGTTTTCCTTCGAGAACCAGAGCAGGTTGCCGTCCTTGTCTTCGAAGAGTTTGTGGGCAGCCATCATGTGACGGTAGGAACCGCTGAGAATCTCGGCATACTCCTTGCCGCCGGACTTCATGCCGTCGTCGTAGATCATCTTGTCGAAGGCACGGCAACGGTTCATGATACCTGCGTAGCGGCTCTGCATGGTCTTGAAGGCCTGGAAGATTGTGACACTTCCGCCGTGTGCCCAGTAGCCTTTGTAGCGGTTGTAGAAGTATTCGATGTCCTCAATCTCGTCGTAGCCCATCATCATGTAGCTGGTGGCAGTCTCGACGGAACCAAAGTCGTGGGTGTAGGCAAGCACGGGCATGTCGGCAGCCTTGCGAGCTGTGATGCCGCGGAACCAGTTCATACCGCCGCGACCGCCCTGGCCGCGTCCGCCCTGACCGCGTTGCGGGAAGATGTTGCCTCTCTGTGCGAAAGCATCTTCAATCTCAGAGGGCGTGCCCATCATGACCTGTCCGTTGATGGCGGGAATGTAGAAGTAGCCCCAGTCGATGCAGATACCGTCGCCCGTCTTGGCGAGGATGGGCTGCTCGATGGTACCGGTGCGGACGTAGCGCACGCCTTCCTCGTTGCCAATCGTGGTGATGGTTGCCTGCGTGTCCTTATTGACGGCCAGCAGGGGAGAGGCTCCGAAGAAGATCTGCACGTCGTGCTTCTTCTGGTCGGTTGCCCTTACCTGATAGGAAATGTAGTTAATGGGCATGGAGATGAGGTCGTAGTCATCGATGAGCATCGGTGCGGTGAAGACGAGGTCGAGCTCAACGGGGCCGCACGAGAAGGTGTAGTAGGTGTTGGTGGCAAGCACGTCGATGTTCTTCTGCTCAGCTACCTTGATGTCCTGACCTTTGGGCTTTGTGTTCTTGAAAAGGCCGAAGTCGGCGTAGGCACCGCCTGTCGTGTTGTGGCAGTGAGCGGCAATTGTGTTGCTGCCGCTATGGAAGAGTTTCTTGATGTCGCCGTCGGCATGAAGCACCACGCCGTTGACCCAAGTCTCGCCTGTATCTGCAACCTTGACGCCGTTCACATAGAGTTCGAACACATCGTCGTGACTGTATTTGAGATAGAGGTCTTCATAGAGGTCAGCTTCGCTGAGGTTGACGTTGCGACGGATGTAGATGTCGCTGCCCTGACGCCCCCAGCGGCTGTTGATGTTCTCGCCTTCGCTGCCCCATGCAGCTTTTTCTGCCTTCCAGGAACTATCGTCGAACGAGGGTTTTGTCCAGCCTTCGCCGCTCTGCTTGTCGCGGCTCACCTTGCCTTCCCATGCCTCTTCGTCGGACATTGGGGCAATCGAGGAGAGGATGTAGTCCTGCTGAGCGCCCATGAAGCGGTAGGTCGTGCCGTCCACGCGGAGCAGACCGAGGATGGGCTTCTCGTCGTTTGTCCAATGACGTGTCGTTCCGTCGGTGAGCTTGTCATACGGACTCCAGATGGAGAAGTAGGGGTCGTTGACAATCAAGGGTACAGAGGGCAGACGGAGGTCGGTAGCCATGTAGGGCTTGAAGAAGTCGGCAGTCTGAGCGCAAGCTGTGGTAGCTACTGCCAAGAGCGCAGAAAGAAATAGTTTTTTCATAGGGTTTATAATTAATGTTATCTGAAAGGTCTGAGTGTTCTGAGTGTTCCTCCGAGGGCCTCGCCTGCTTAGTCCGTCCCAGTACCACCGTGGTAGTACTGGAGTTTTCCCGTGGTAGTACTGCAGTCCCCCCACGGGAGGACTGGCGATGCTCCACGGAGCGTTTTATCGCAAGAGCGGGAAGGCGCTGATGCGGAGCCTTGCTGCGCCCATGGGGATGAGTGTGATGCGTTCCGTTTTGCCACGTGGTGCGTCGGCGTCGGGCAGCACTTGGCAGAGGCCGGTGGCATCTTGTCCCCAGCCTTCGACGCGGGCTCCTTTGGCCTTAACCGTGATGGGCGTGCCTTCGTGGCTCCATGGATAGTTGTTCTCGGGCCAAGCCTTGAACTCGACCTTCATGCCGCCCAGGTTGCTGTGGAGTGCATAGTTCCAGGGCGAGTCGGCATAGATCTCGTAGGTCGGCCACTTGCTCGGGTCGGCAGTTGCTTGCCAATGCGAGTCGCCGATGGCGGTCGTGCGGCTGTCTTTCTCGTCGTAGCGTTCCTTTATCTTGAGGCTCATGGTGAGCGGACCGTAGTTGATTGAGACAGAGTTCTTGTTGAGCGCCCAGACACGTTTGGTGAGGCGCATGGGGAAGTGCAGGCACACCTCGTCGCCATTTTGCCATTCGCGGTTGATGCGGAGCAGTCCGCTGCGAACTTTGCAATCGACGGTCTGGCCGTTCACCGTGATGTGTGCACCCTCGGTCCACGTTGGGATGCGCAAGTAGAGCGGGAAGGTTGCCGTTTGTTTCTTCTTGAGACCGGAGACGACGACCTTGATGTCTTCGCTGAAGGGATAATGTGTCTGTTCGTCGAGCACGATGTCCTTACCGTTGGCCACCTTGAGCTTGGCTGTGCAGTCGCCGTAGATGAGCAGAGCCACCCCGCCGTCGGCACTGGCCAGAACGAGGTTCTCGGCATAATAAGGCCAACCCATCGAGTGGTTGTGTTGGCAGCAACGACTGCTGAAGGGGTTCATGCAGAAGAACGGGCCACCGTTGTCAACGCCCGGATTATGGTTATTCGAGTCGGCCTGAACCTGATTGGGACAGGTAAGGTAGCGCAGAGCCCGCATGTCTTCGGTGAGGGCTGCGGGGTAATCATTGAAGGCAACATCCTCGAGGTTCTCCATCCAGAGGAGGTCGCCGGTCTGTGCCATGAGTATTTCGTCTGAAAGCATTTGCTCGACGAAGCCGCATGTCTCGGTGCCCTGACGCGGGTCGATGTAGCCATGACGGCAGTTCTCGTCGCTGCCGAACATGCCTCCAGGCACTTGTCCATAGATGCGACGGATGAGATGATAGTCGTTGTAGGTGGCTTTGAGTGCGGCCTTGTCGCCACTTACCAAGTACCATTCTGCGGGCTCGCGGAAGCACTCTGCCACATTGACGTTGTGCCAGTTGGGCAGTCCGCTTTCCTGCATCCAGTTGGCTGTGCAGCGGTGTATCTTCTTGCAGAGTTCGAGCAGGAACTCCTCGCCAGTCCTGTTGTAGAGCCAGATGACGGAGAGCAGGTTGTCGCCGCCGCGGCTGTTCTCCCAGTAGTCGCGCAGGAATTTCTCGTCGGGATAGGCAAGCTGCCACTTGTAGTATGCCGTAAGCACCTTGATGACACGCTCGTCTCCACTCCACTCGTAGTAATCCTGCAGGATTTGGAGTGCCAGCATGTTCGCCCAAAGCTCCCTGCGGCCCTTGTTCTCGTTGACGGGGCCGAGGAAACCGTCTGCCTGACTGCTGCGCAGGATGCCCTCAATCCAGAACTTCGTCTCGTCGAGCAACGCCTTGTCGTTCAGGATGTAAGCGAGGTTGGCATAGCCTCGGAGCCAGTACGGCACTTCTTCCCAGCCGTGACTGCCGCCGGGTTCGAGCCACGCGTTGCCCTTCTTGTCGAGCCAGTCACTGATTTCTCCGAGCTGTCCGCTCAGTCCGTTCTTCTGCCTCAGGAGCATCTCGCCCACCCATCCGCGGGGAACGACGGCTGCGGGAGCCAGTTTGATGAAGGGATTGGCTGGCAGGGGAGCGCGGTTGTTCACGTAGAGCGAGGCCGTTGGCTTGATGTCGCTGGGTTTCACCATGCGCGACTCTTGTGCCAGTAGCGGCATATGGAGCAACAAAACTGCCAGAAAGAGTATACTTTTAGCGTTTATCATATTCTTACATTATATTTCGCGTGTAAAGGTACGACTTTTTTTGCAATGTCGCAAGCGCAAGATATCTTTTCTTGATAAAATGCCGCAAGAAAAAACTCGACACGTCGAATATGCAAACTCGGCACGTTGAATATGCAAACTCGGCACGCCGAAATTTCAATCATAACGTGGAGCGTTTAGCAACTACGCGTGTCATGTTGAGCAACAAAAAAAGGCGAGCCTGGCAAAACTGCCAGACTCGCCTGATAATGAGGTCAGTAAGACTGATGCTTACTTCTTGATAATCTTCTTTCCGCCAACGATGTTCACGCCCTTCTGAATCTTCTGGAGGCGCTGGCCGAGCATGTTGTAGATGCCCCTGCTGGCTGTGTTGGTCTTCTTGATTTCGTCGGACTCGATGCCCTTGATGCCGTCGGGATCAATCTCGCCGTTGCCGAGGTACTTCAGGCGCCAGTTGTCCATTACAATCCAGTCACCAGCAAGTATCTCCTCGTCATATGTCTTGACGATACCGAAGGTTGTATAACCTGGGTCGTCTTCAGGAATGGTGAAAAGGAGTCGGTTCTGGTAGAGGCCATACTGGAAGTATTCGTTTGCAGCCTGTTCGCAAGCAGACATGGGCTGGCCGCCGTATGTACCAGGCATCCTCAAGCCACCGAAGGTGTAACCGATGCCGGGCACCTTGTTGGCTTCGATGTGGATGGGCATGAGAGGCATTGTCTCGCACATGTCGGGATTGTCTACGTAGTATTCGGGGCCAGCAAAGATGAAGGCGCGCTGAGAAATAGGCTCGTGATTGAGAACCTTCTCGACATGCTTCTGCTCTATGCCGTCGCGATAGTAACCCTGAACGGTGAGCAGGTAATTACCTGCAGGCAGAGCCTCTTCAGCCTCTTCGGGCCAGAGTGACTGATAGTTGCTGAACTCATTTGTACTGTATGATTCAAGTACGAAGTTGTGGTGGTTGGTGCCACGTCCCCATACGGCACCATTGCTGAAGATCCAGCTTTCGATGCTCAAGCGCTGGTCGTAGCCAGGATTCTCGATGAGGAAGGTGAGGTCAACAGGGTTGTCATTGCTTGCAGTGGCAATGAAGCCAAGCAGTTCTTCGCGCGAGATGAACATCCACTGGTTAGTCTCCAGTTCAGGACTATGGCAGTCGGTGTCAACTAGATAGTATGAGGGAGCGAATCCATTGTCGCCGCTGCGCAGACCAAGCAACTTCTTGCCGCCGGCCTCAAACTCTGTGCCATTGAAGGTCTTGCCTGCCACGTCGAAGGTCTGGCCGTACTGAGCAATGTTAAAGACATTGGGCTTGCCCTCTACGGGAATGAGTTCCCAACGGTTGTTGCCCATGTCTTTGTCAACATAGCCATTCCAGCCAAGGAAGTCGGCAATGCCAACGTCACCATTCGGACGGAAGGTCTCGATGAAGACTGCACCTTCAATAGGCTCCTCGTCGATTATATCGCCCGTTTCCTCATCAACGACATCCTGCATTGCCTGAACAAGCATCATGGCATTGGAAGCATATTCAACAACTTGATGTGTACCCCAGTCTTCGCCACCACCGAGGAAGTTCTTAGCGCCTACATTATATATATAATATGTGGGAGCAATGCCATCGAAATTGCCAAGATCATCCATCGTGGCAATCTCAAGACGGCTCGTACCTACAAACTTCTCGTTGTGGCGTTCCATAGCGTTAGCCTTGCGACCATTGCGGAGGTTCGTGAGGTATGGAGTGAGCTGGCTGTTTGTTGCACAAGTGTCGAGGGCTGCAACAGCATCAGTCAGAGCAGTGCCCCAGTAACCATTGTCCTTCTCCTTGCGGCAGATGTCGTAAGTGTCCTTGAGCGTCTTAACATCGTTGCTGTAAGCGAAGATTCTGTTGACGTTTACTCTTATGCTATCTCTTGCATAGCTCCTCAACTCGGCAGCGTCGTTCCTGTTCTCCTGATAGAACTGCTGTGCACGTGCAACGATGGCCTGTACGTCAGCCTTCATCTTATTGGTCAGGAGCGTGTCTTTCTGAGCATATGCCAGAGCGTCGTTGAACTGCTTGAGGCAATCATCGTAGTTAACCTCTGTTACGTTGATGCCGCAGTCATAGAAGCGACCGCCCCAGTTCTGCTGGATGTATGTGGCAATAACGTTCTTGCCCACATTGAGGTAACGGGCAGGGATGTGAACCTGTACAGGGTTCTTGCCGTCGGTCCAGCCGCCATTCTGCTGAAGCAGGTGGCCGTTTACGTAAGTCCAATATGTATCATCGTGGCAGACGTTCAACTGATATTCAACGCGTTCGTTAATCTTGTCGAGCTCGAAGTTACGGCGAATCCAGTAGTTGGTGTTGTTGCCACCAGGCCATGCACTTGCACGATATGTGTAATCAGCACTGCCGACGGGCATCATTTGGTCGTCCCACATAGAGTCGTCGAAGTCGGGTAACGTCCAAGCCATAGTCTCTACGCGGCCTGTTACTTCAGGAGCATCTACGACCTCGCAGGTAATGGTGAGGTCGTCAAACGTACCTTCATCAATCTCTTCTTGAGTAGCTTCTCTCGTGCCGCCGTCGCCATCATTGAGGTCATCGTCCCAAATCTCATATAGCTTGTTGGCTTTGGTCATGTTGAAGAAGTTGAAGTAGTGCGTTCCAATCCAGAGTTCCTTATCTTCTCCCTCGTCGTCATAGTCCTCGCCAATCAGGGACATGTCCTTGATGGTTACTGTCGTGCTGTCCTGGCCGCCAATGAAGTCGAAAGCAATCATGAAGTTGTCAACATTCTCAAGAGCATTAAACTCAAGTTCAATGAGTTTGCCATTGTAGTCAGTCTGGCCTTCTGCAGGAGCAGGTACTTCAAAGTAGTCGTATGCCAGTTCCAGAGAGTCTGTCTTGTAGTCGGCATTGTTGTCGCCGAGCTTCACAACAAGATGCTCGATAGGCTTGTCGGCTAACACTCTTGCTTTGAAGGTGTACCCATGGTCTTCCTTAATCTTGATGGGAGTCTTGAACTGAATCATTTCCTTCCAAGCCACATCAGCGTATCCTTCATCATCCGTGTAGTCATCATATATGGTGGCATCTTCCAGCATCTCTTCAGAGCAGGAGCCAGGGATAAGGAAGGTGTACTCGTCGCCTTCCTGAGCCTCGTAGAGTTTTGACCAAGGATGTTTGGGGTCCTCAACAGGTTGGTTGTTCACAGCATGCAGGTATCCGCCACGGTTGTTGAAGAGTACTTTGCCTTCCCAAGGTGTGGTGTAACCCATGTCGAGGCCGCCCTCAATCTTGGTGTAGAGACCACAGTCGGCAAAGGCGCCGCCCCAGTTCTGGTGAACGTGGAAAGCAACGAGGTTCTCTTCTCCATTCAACTTGATGAGTTCCTTTTGCTCATCGGTCAGCTGAATGTACTCGGCATTGTTCCAGCCTTGTGCATAGTGGATGTTGCCTTCGTTATCAGTATATTCTCCCTCGAAACCAGTGCGCTGGAACACGAGCTCGCCGTTGATGTAGTATTCGCAGGGAGCATCATCGTGACCGCAAGCCAGGAAGACAGGGCCGGAGAGCAGCTGGTCGGTCGTGAATGTGCGGCGCACATAGATGTCGGCCATGATGCTGTTGCCAGTCCATTGATAGGAAGGCTTTCCTCCCCACGTTGCGTCGCTGCTGAAGGGAGCGGTGTGCTCTTCCCAGTAAATGGGCGTGTCTTCACCAGTCTCCGCATCCCATACGTCGAAGTTGACATCTCCTTCTTTCCAATCCATATCGAAGCCAGGCTCATACCACTGTCTGCCTTCTGCGTCAGGCCTGGGACCATACTCTTCAGTAAGCGGGTCTATGCCACAAATGACGTTGTAGTTGGGGTTAGTGTCGTTCCACTCTCCGTATTCGGTCTGAGAGTTGTAAACCCATGTCCATGCCGACCACTCAATGTCTTTGTCATAATAAGAAGACGGCAACAGAATTACATTTGCGCCGACGGCAACAAGACCGTCGCCTGCGCTGGCCATCAGTGAGAATAGCGCAGCTGCAAATAAAAGTAATGTTTTCTTCATGTTGTTTGTTATTAAGTTAATACTAAAATGGTAATTCTGCGTACAAAGTTAGTAAATTTATTGTTTGCTTCAAAACAAAATCGTACAAAAGTTTGCTTCATGTGACATTATTTTGTATCTTTGCACGTAAAATATAACAAATAGAAGGATGAAATTCATATCACTTGGCTCTGGTAGCAGTGGCAATTGCTATCTTTTGCAGTCGGGCGAGACATCCATACTGCTTGATGCAGGCATTAGCATCCGCTCCCTGAAGAAGTATCTCAAGGATTTGGATATGAGTCTGGAGGATGATGTGTCGGCAGTATTTGTCACGCACGACCATGCCGACCATATCAAGTCTGTGGGTAACATCGCCAATGAATGTGGTAAGACCATCTATGCGACTCAACTTGTTCACGAGGGCATTGCTTGCAACCGTTGCCTGAAGATTCAGGTGCCGGCAAACCGTATGGCTTTCGTGGAGAAGGGTAAGCCTATAGAGATAGGCAACTTCCGCATTACGCCGTTCGATGTGCCGCACGACAGTCGCGATTGCGTGGGTTATGTTGTCGAGGCAGATGGTGTTCGCTTCTGCCTTATCACTGACGTTGGTCATGTTACAGATACAATTCGCGAGCAGGTAGGGCTGGCCAATTATCTTGTCTTGGAGTCGAACCATGATGTCAATATGCTCCTTATGGGCAAGTATTCGGCCTTCCTCAAAGACCGCATCAGCAGCGACAAAGGACACCTGAACAACGAACAGGCGGCGTATCTGTTGGCAGAGTCTGCAACGCCGCAACTGCGACATGTATGGCTTTGCCATTTGAGCGAAGAGAACAACCATCCTGTGCTTGCGCGCAAGACGGCAGAGGCGGTGCTGCGTCAGCATGGAATCATCCCTGGAGTGGACTTTGAGCTTGATATTCTGAAGAGGAAAACGCCCTCAGAGTTCTATTCTCTGACATAAAAAGAAAAAAAGTTGGCAAAACATTTGGCAGATTAAAGAAAAGTTCATACCTTTGCACCGCGTTTCGAGAAAAACGCACCTACAAACAACAAAAGCGATGCGTCCTTAGCTCAGTTGGTAGAGCAATTGACTCTTAATCAATGGGTCCAGGGTTCGAGCCCCTGAGGGCGTACAAGGTAAAGGGATGGGCTGATAACAGTTCATCTCTTTGCTGTTAAATGGAAGTTAAATGGAAGTAAAAAATGGAAGTTAAGCCTGCTACGCAGGCAGGAAGTTAAGCACTTCGTGCTGGACGATTCTCTTGGGAACTTAAGCTATTGTCCATGAGCGAAGCGAATTAACTTCCACTAGCGAAGCGCGTTAATCCCGCTTTAACTTCCCTTTTAATTCCTCTAATATAATAATTAATGTATAGGACAAAGACATGCGGCGAGTTGCGCCTCGCCAACATAGGAGAGAAAGTCACCCTGGCAGGTTGGGTGCAGAGCGTTCACAACTTGGGGGCTCTTACGTTTGTTGACCTGCGAGACCGTTACGGCATTACCCAGCTTGCCTTCAACGAAGATGCTTCTGAAGAGCTTCGTCAGCAGGCAGGACGTCTGGGACGCGAGTTCGTCATCCAGGCAAAGGGCGAGGTTGCCGAGCGCTATTCCAAGAACAAGAACCTTCCGACGGGCGACATCGAGATACTCGTCTCGGAGCTGAACATATTGAACGAGAGCCTGACGCCTCCTTTCACGATTGAAGAGGAGAGTGATGGCGGCGACGACCTTCGCATGAAGTATCGTTACCTCGACCTGCGTCGCCCTTGCGTTCGCAAGAACCTTGAGTTGCGCCACAAGTTTGCCTTCGAGGTACGCCGTTACCTCGACCAGCAAGGCTTCCTCGAGATAGAGACGCCTGTCTTGGTGAACAGTACGCCCGAGGGTGCTCGCGACTTCGTTGTGCCCAGCCGCATGAATCCGGGTCAGTTCTATGCCCTGCCTCAAAGTCCTCAGACACTGAAGCAACTGCTGATGGTGTCTGGCATGGACCGTTACTTCCAGATTGTGAAGTGCTTCCGCGACGAGGACTTGCGTGCTGACCGCCAGCCGGAGTTCACGCAGATTGACTGCGAGATGTCGTTCGTTGAACAGGAGGACATCCTGCAGATGTTCGAGGGAATGAGCCGTCACCTCTTCAAGGCTTTGAAGGGCATCGACATCCCTGAACTGCCCCGCATGACGTGGGCAGACGCGATGAAATACTACGGCAGCGACAAGCCCGACACACGTTTCGGCATGAAGTTCGTGGAACTGAAGAACAACCAGCCTGACAATGCTTCGCGCGAGACGGTGGAGAGCATCTTCCCGGCCGGTTTCCAGGTGTTCGACGACGCTGCCTACATCGGAGCCATCTGCTGCGAGGGTCAGGCTGTCTATAGCCGTAAGCAGCTCGACGAGCTGACCGACTTCGTGAAGCGTCCGCAGATTGGTGCCAAGGGCCTCGTCTATGCACGCGTTCAGGAGGATGGCAGTGTGAAGAGTTCCGTCGATAAGTTCTATACGCCCGAGAACCTGGCAGTTCTCAAGGAGAAGATGAATGCCAAGGCAGGCGACCTCATCCTCATCCTCTGCGGTCCCGACGCCATGAAGGTTCGCAAGCAGCTCAGCGAGCTCCGTCTCGAGATGGGCAGCCGCATGGGCCTGCGTCCGAAGAACAAGTACTCGTGCCTCTGGGTCATCGACTTCCCGATGTACGAGTGGAGCGACGAGGAGCAGCGTCTGATGGCTATGCACCATCCGTTCACTTCGCCCAAACCCGAGGACATTCCTCTGCTCGATACAGACCCCGCCAGCGTGCGTGCCAACGCCTATGATATGGTGGTGAACGGCGTCGAGGTGGGCGGCGGCAGCATTCGTATCCACGATGCCAAACTGCAGCAGAAGATATTCGAGATTCTGGGCTTCACGCCCGAACAGGCTCAGCAGAAGTTCGGCTTCCTGATGAACGCCTTCAAGTACGGCGCACCACCTCACGGAGGCTTGGCTTACGGCCTGGACCGCTTCGTCAGCCTCTTTGCAGAGCTCGACAGCATCCGCGACTGCATTGCCTTCCCGAAGAACAACAGCGGCAGGGATGTTATGCTGGATGCTCCTGGTCCAATCGACCAGAAACAACTCGACGAACTCAACATTGTCGTAAAGGGTTAAGAATAGCCTTTCATAACGCCCTATAGAGGAAGAGTCATTCCCCTATAGGGCGTTGTTCCATGCTTTAGCATGCGTTGGTCGAAGAATGCTAATGTATGGAGTACTCCCTCGAAAAGGGTAGGGTGATGTTTATTTGCTGACAGAGAATTTCTTCAGCCAACCGTCGCCTCTGAAGCGGATGAGGAAGATGATGCCGCGGAAGCAAAGTTCTATAGCCATTGCAATCCAGACGCCACGCAATCCCATCGTAGTGACCAGAATAGATGCCAGGACGATACGCACCAGCCACATGCTGCCCAGGTTCATCGTGCAAGGAATCAGTGTGTCGCGCGCACCGACGAAGATACCGTAGCAGACAATGCTGGCGGCGAACATCGGTTCGGCAAACGCTTCAATTCGAAGGATTTCAACAGTCAGCCGCTGGACGTCGAGGTCGGGCGTCATAACGCTCATAAGGGCAGGCGAGCAGCAGTACATCACCACGGCCATCAGGGTCATAAACGTTATGCCCATGCCCAGTGTGATACGCCCGAAACTGCGTGCCAGGAAGCGACGGCCTGCTCCCAGACTCTGTCCGACGAGCGTTGTGGCAGCGTCGGAGATACCATAGCCTGGCATATAACAGAGTGCCTCAACGGTGATGCCGAAGCTGTTGGCCGCAATCGCAATCGTGCCAAGCGGTGCAACAATAATCGTGCTCACAATCTGGGCACCGCACAGGATGACGTGCTCCACGGCAATTGGCGCACTGATGCGGAAACTCTCGCGCAGCGTGCTCCTCTGAGGGATAAAGGTTCCGCTGTCCTGCCTGAGCGAAAGCTCTTTGCTCCGCACAACAGTGAAGTAGCACATCAGCGAGGAACAAATGATGAAAGCAATGGCGGTTCCCAAGACGGCACCTGCTACACCAAGCCCTGCGCCAGGAATGTCAACTGAATATTGAATATTGAATATTGAACCTTCATAGGTACGTGAGGGGAAGATGAGCAACCAATTGAACAGGACATCGAGCAGGCAAAGGCCGATGTTCAGGATGCTTGGAACGTGCATGTTGCCGCTGCATCGGAGCATGCCTGCACAGAGCGAGTTCAGCATCGAGAAGGGCAGGCACATCGAGAAGAACATGAAGTAGAGGCTCGCATCGTGGCAGATGTCCTCGCCTCCGCCCAGCCAATGCGGCAGATAATGGCTGATGCTCACGCCGATACAACTGAGTACCAAAGCAAAGAGAATGCAGGCCATGAAACTCTGCCTCAGTACCTCTCGCGCTCCAGCAAAGTCGTTGGCACCAATCTTATGTGCCACCTGAACATAGAAACCCACGCTGACCGCAGCACATAGGCTGCCGAAGAGCCAAATGCTGGTGCTCACCAAGCCGATGCTCGCACTGGCTTGTGCCCCCAGGCTGCCTACCATGCTGGCATCGATATACTGCATCATGATGTGCACCAACTGCGCCAACATGCTGGGGAAACTGAGCAAGGCGGTAAGCTTGACCTGTGCTATCCAGTCAAGCTTGCCGCCTTCTCGTATGAGCGAGAGCAATGCGTCTTTACTCTGCGTGTATTTCATCGTTCATTGTGACGGGGGATTTAAAGGAGTTAAGGAAGTTATCGCTCGCTTCGCTCGCTGAAGGAGTTAAAGACGATACCTTTGGCTGCTTCCAATTCTATTGTCTTTTAACTTCATTAACTCCTTTAACTTCTTTAACTCCCCTTTTCTTCATGGATAGTGCAATCTGCCGGTGCCTTCTGATTCTCGTCGATGATGAGTTCACCGATATGGCCTGCGACAACAATGTTGCCACTGGTCGGATTCTTGATGCTATGGACGTCTCCCTTGATGCTTGCCTTCACAGTGCTGTACTCGAGCATGAGATTAGCGTCATCGCCGAAGGTGCAATCCACCAAAGTCAGGTTCTCGCAATAACACAACGGCTGTTCGCCGGTGATGTGGCAGCGGATGAGCGTCAGGCCTCGGCTGTACCAACCAAGGTACTCGCCATTGATCTCGCAGTCGGTAATCGTGACGTTCTCTGTGTCCCAAAGCGCATCCTTGCTGTTCAACAAAGAGTTCTTTATCTCCACATTCTTGCTGTACTGGAAGGCATAGTTGCCCTCGAGGTGCAGGTTGTCGATGCGGATGTTGTCGGTGCGCATGCAGAGATAGTCAGCATTCTCAATCAAACAATTCTTTATGCTAAGTCGGTCGCAGTCCCACAGCATTTCCTGTCCATCGGTGAAATGGCAGTCCAGCAACTCTATGCCCTGCATCCTTCGGAACATCTTCGGGGCATCAACCAGACAATGGTTGAGTGTGCCGTTCTCGCTATACCAGAGGGAAGAGCGGGCCGAAGCCTCGAAGTGACAGTCTTGGGCAAGGAACTTACGGCATTCCCAGAAGACATACTTCCCCTGGAACGTGCAGTCATAGGCCTCGATGTTGCCGCTCTCCTTGATGCTGGACTCCCCGAGGTGTATCGTTACATGCTCGAGTCGTGCATCATGAAGTTTGTAAAGCGGACGCTCGCCGCCGTATTCCTTGTCCTTAATAACAATCATCTTTCATTTGCCATTGATGTAGATAAGTAGTTAAGTAGTTATCGCTTCGCTGGTAGTTAAGCCATTACTATTTCTCAAGCCCTTCAGCCTATACTTTTGGCTTAACTACTGACTACTTGACTACTGACTACTTCTTCTAATCTTCCATGAGCTTCCGATACCTTATCCGCTTTGGTTCTTCCAGTCCGAGGCGCTTAAGCTTGTTGGCCTCGTAGTCGGTGTAGCTGCCTTCGAAGTAGAAGACGTTGCCATCGCCCTCGTAGGCGAGGATGTGGGTGCAGATGCGGTCAAGGAACCAGCGGTCGTGGCTGATGACGACAGCACAGCCCGCGAAGTTCTCGAGGCCTTCCTCAAGAGCACGCAGGGTATTGACGTCGATGTCGTTCGTCGGCTCGTCGAGCAACAGCACATTGCCTTCCTGCTTGAGCGCCATAGCCAGATGCAGACGATTGCGCTCACCGCCAGACAGCACGCCGCACTTCTTCTCCTGGTCCGCGCCGCTGAAGTTGAAGCGGCTCAGGTAGGCGCGGCAGTTGATGTCGCGGCCGCCCATGCGCATCAGCTCGTTGCCCTGGCTGATGACCTGATAGACGGAGAGCTCGGGCTTGATGTCTTTATGGCTTTGGTCAACATAGGATATCTTGACGGTCTCGCCTACCTCGAATGTGCCTGCGTCGGGCTTCTCCAGTCCCATTATCATGCGGAAGAGCGTCGTCTTGCCTGCTCCGTTCGGTCCGATGACGCCTACGATGCCACCCGGCGGCAGCATGAAGTCGAGGTCCTTGATCAGTGTCTTCTCGCCGAAAGCCTTGCAGACGCCGTGTGCCTCGATGACCTTGTTGCCAAGGCGCGGGCCGTTGGGGATGAATATCTCGAGCTTCTCCTCGCGCTCTTTTTGCTCTTCGTTGAGCAACTTGTCGTAGCTGTTTAGACGAGCCTTGCCCTTTGCCTGACGAGCCTTGGGCGACATGCGAACCCATTCCAACTCGCGCTCCAACGTCTTGCGACGCTTGCTTGCCACCTTCTCTTCCTGCTCCATGCGCTTGGTCTTCTGCTCGAGCCACGAGGAGTAATTGCCTTGCCAGGGAATGCCTTCGCCTCGGTCAAGTTCGAGAATCCAGCCTGCTACGTCGTCGAGGAAGTAGCGGTCGTGCGTTACGGCAATGACCGTGCCTTCGTATTGTGTGAGGTGTTGCTCAAGCCAGTCGATGCTTTCGGCATCCAAATGGTTGGTGGGCTCGTCGAGCAACAGCACATCGGGCTTCTGCAGGAGCAAGCGGCAGAGTGCCACACGACGACGCTCGCCACCACTCAACGTATTGATAGGCTGGTCGGAAGGCGGCAGACGAAGCGCACTCATTGCACGCTCCAGCTTGCTGTCCAAGTTCCAGGCGTCGGTGCTGTCGATGATGTCCTGCAACTCACCCTGACGGGCGAAGAGTTGGTTCATCTTGTCTTCGTCCTCGTAGTACTCGGGCAGACCGAACTTCTGGTTTATCTCCTCGTATTCCTTCAAGGCATCCACGATGTGCTGAACACCTTCCTTCACCACTTCGATGACCGTCTTGTCGTCATCAAGCTTAGGTTCCTGCTCAAGATAACCCACGCTGTAGCCTGGGCTCCACACTACGTTGCCCTGATACTGCTGCTCTATGCCTGCGATAATCTTCAGGAGCGTGGACTTACCTGCACCGTTCATACCCACGATGCCTATCTTGGCTCCGTAGAAGAAGGAGAGGTAAATGTCTTTGAGAACTTGCTTCTGGTTCTGCTGGATGACCTTGCTTACGCCGACCATCGAGAAGATGATCTTCTTGTCGTCTGTCGTCGCCATACGTTATTCCAGTTTGTCGTCGCTGAGCTTCATTGCCTTGTATGCCTGCTGAGCTGTGATGACAGTCTTAAACTTAGCATACCATTTACGGTTCAGGGCAGGTTCTTTTTCTTCTTGCTTCTGCTTTTCTTCGAAGAGCCTGTCGCACTGTGCTGCGGTAAGTTTATTGGCATCAATGGCATCCTGCAGGTCATCTTTGAGTTTCTTGTAGGGATCTTTTAGGTCAGAGAGTTCTTTGAGGTATGCTTCAAGCACGGGCTTGAACTTGGCCTGCACGTCGGCCTTGAGCCTGAGGTTCTTCAGTACATAAGCTACGCGAGCGTCGCGCTTCTTACCTGCTTGAGCAGATGTTGGCATAATGACGGCCAGACAAAGGAACATGGCCGCAAGGAGCATGAAATGTTTCATAGCGGTGGTAATTTGGTATTATAAAAGATATTATTTGCTGGCGAAGCGGCTGTAGATTATCTGCAGATTGATGGGTGCAGCTTCTGTGCCGCGCACAAGCTTCGTGCTGCCAAGACTCATGTCTTGATTGACGGAGACTTGTGAAGGATTGCCGTTGCTGTCCAAGGCTGTGGCTATCGTGACAGGGACAATTATGACACGATTCCAGTCGGGATGGGCAGTTTCCCATTCTTCTGCTGTCATGCCGGATGCTTTCATACCAGCCTTCTTCTCATACTGACAATATGAGATGAGGCGGCTGATGTTGTCGAAGCGATAGGCATTGGACGTGCTGAAGAAATGGGTTGTATAGGACTGCTGGTTGTCGCTAACCAGATGTTCTTCGAAGAAACGGCTGAAGTTCTGTTTACGCACAAGCAGAATGTTCTGCGGAATGCCAAGAGCATAGTCGTCGTCCAAGGCATCTTCATCCTGATTGTTGATGCGGGTAAGGGTAAATGAGGCACGCGTGATGCTGTCGTTCTCATGTCCCTTGAATATCTCGTCGATTGGAAGAGTAAGTTCGGTGCAGATGCCGGCAGGTGTCTTTAGCATTGTGGTGTCACTCTCCTCAGCATTCATTTTGTCCACGAGGTCGGATACAGACAATCCGCTGCTTTCGAATTGTGTGCTTTGTATGACTTCGGGTGTTGCGGCGAAGCGACAAATCGAAGCTGTCTTTTTGCCATTACTATCTTCTTCTGTGAAGCTGAGGTTCATTGTGCTGACCTCAAGGTTGAGCATTGTGCCTGTGCCTCCAACAGTTCGGAACAGGAAACCTGCGCAGACGTTGCGGATGAAGGAATAGGAGTCACGGAAGAAGTCGGGGTTGCTGTAGTACTTCTCCATAATCTTGTCTCCCTCTTCGCGAGGCAGCACGATGCGTATGTTGCTCGAGTAGTCTCCTCTGGCACGTTGAACATCACTCAGAATGTAGTCGGTGGCCGTGAAGACCTTTGTTGCGATGGGCTCCTCGTCCGTCTCGGCGAATCGTGTGAGGTCTGTGTTGGTGTAAAGCCTTTCCGACTCTTTGAGTAACTTGTCCTCATTCATGCTGAGACGCAGGACTTCTACCTTCATCGGATTGTTCCTGTCTCCGAATGTGCTCTTGATGAAGAGACGTATTTCGATGGAGTCGCAGAAATGTCCGTCTGTCTTGACGATGCGTGCCTCGTCGGGGAAGGCGTAGTTCTCGTAGTTATGGAATTGTGCGGCAAAGGTGGCTGTGATGGCCTGGTTTGTCTCCGGGTCGATGACTTTGCCAAGGAAGCAGGCTGTGCTGTTAGCTGGCACGATGTCATTGGACATGCTATTCGAAAGGATGCCGAAGGTGGCAGGTTCCGTGGAGATGGCATCCTGTCCGGGGAAGATGCCAAGCGAGCCAGTGTCTTCGCTGCAACTTGTGAAACTGAAGGCGATGGCCAGCATGAAAGCATACCATGCCTGATATGTCTGTTTAATATTCAATGTTTAATGTCAAATGTTCAATGTTTAACTTTCTTCCTCTTCCACTCTGCCGATGTTCCAAATGGTGTCGTAGAAGTTTGGGTAGTGGATACCATATTCTTCCGTGCTGATTGGTTGCAGACATGGCTTTCCGATGCCTTCAGCATACTTCGTCAGGTCTTCGTTTTCTGCGAGGAACCCGATGCCGTCGGCATACTTGATGCCAAGTTTGTTGAGCATAGGCACGAGTTTCTTCTCGCCCAGCCCTCTTGTAGCAGAGATGGTTGCATTGCGGAAGGCAATGATGCCGTCCATGTTTGCTGGAACGGGGGAAGTGAAGGTCTGTGTCTCTGGAGTAAAGATGACCTTGCAGTCGCGGAAGGAGGGTTCTTCGGCATAGGCTGTCTTGATGTACAGGGGAAGGAAACTGCCCATCCAGCCTTGACAGTGGATGATGTCTGGCGACCACTTCAACTTCTTGATGGTTTCCAGCACACCACGGGCATAGAAGGCAGCGCGTTCGGCATTGTCGTCATACTCCTTGCCTTCTGCGTCGAGTGCCATGCTGCGACGCAGGAAGTAGTCGTCGTTGTCGATAAAGTAGATTTGCATTCTGGCGGCAGGGATGCTTGCCACCTTGATGACAAGTGGGTGGTCTGTATCATCCACGACAATGTTGATGCCGCTCAGCCTGATGACTTCGTGCAGTTGGTTACGACGCTCGTTGATGGTGCCCCATTTGGGCATGAAGGAGCGTATTTCCCGACTCTTCTCCTGAACTGCTTGAGGCAGGTATCTGCCCATCTGAGCCATGTCGGTCTCTGGCACAAAAGGCATCATCTCTTGTGTGACGAAGAGTATCTTCTTGGCTTTGCTCATCTTTTTATAGACTATAATATCTACGCAAAGATACGATTATTTTCGCAAATAACAATGAGTAAGTGCTCCTTTTCTTACCTTTTAAGGCGAAAAACATAAAATATTTATGAATAATGAACCATGTATTATGAATAAATTAGTACCTTTGCACGATTTTATGTCTATTACATGAAAGTAATAAATACTATTGAACAGCTCCGCAAATGTTTGGCAGAGCAACGAAAAGAAGGACGCACCATCGGTCTTGTGCCGACGATGGGTGCCTTGCATGAGGGACATGCTTCGCTTGTTCGCAGAAGCGTGAAAGAGAATGATGTCACAGTCGTAAGCATCTTCCTTAATCCAACACAGTTCAACGACCCGAAGGACTTGGAGCGCTATCCTCGTACGCTCGAGGCAGACTGCCGTTTGCTCGAGGAGTGCGGGGCAGACATCGCCTTCGCTCCAACAGTTAAGGAGATTTACCCTGAGCCCGACACACGTCAGTTCAGTTATCCTCCTACCGACAGCGTGATGGAGGGGGCGATGCGTCCTGGACACTTCAATGGCGTGTGCCAGATTGTGAGCAAGCTCTTCATGTATGTTGAGCCAGATCGTGCTTACTTCGGCGAGAAAGACTATCAGCAGATTGCAGTCATTCGCAGGATGATTGATGACCTTGGCTTTAAGTTGGAGGCCGTGCCCTGTCCTGTTGTTCGTCAGGAAGACGGTCTGGCCATGAGCAGTCGCAATACGTTACTTACTGACGATGAACGCAAGACGGCTGCCAACATCTATCGCATCATGAAGGAGAGCCGCTCATTGGGCCTTTCTGTTCAGCAGACGCATGACTATGTCGTCGAGGAGATAAATAAGATTGATGGCTTGGAGGTGCAGTACTTCAGCATCGTGGACGGAGACAGTCTGGCTGACGTCAGCTCATGGGACGATGCGCCCAGCATCGTAGGCTGCATCACTGTCTTCTGCGGCACGAAGCCGATCCGACTCATTGACCATATAAGATATAAATAAAGAAGATGTTAATAGAAGTATTGAAGTCAAAGCTTCACATGGTCACAGTGACCGAGGCGAATCTTAACTATATGGGCAGCATTACCATCGACGAGGATTTGATGGATGCAGCTGGTCTCATTGCTGGCGAGAAGGTGCAGGTTGTAGATAACAACAACGGCGAGCGCTTTGAGACGTATGTTATTCGTGGCGAGCGTGGCTCGGGTTGTATATGCCTGAACGGTGCTGCGGCCCGCAAAGTGCTTGTGGGGGATACGGTCATCATCATGTCATATGCCCTTATGGATTTCGAGGAAGCAAAGACCTTCAAGCCCCAAGTTGTCTTCCCTAAAGACAATCGTTTGTAAGGACCTGCAGGGATGATATAAAAGATGGCACGTCGAGTTGGACAACTCGGCGTGCCATCTTTCTCATTTCGACGTGCCGAGTAGCACAACTTAACACGTCGTGTTTAAAAACTAAGCGTGGATAGTTGAATGACTATCCACGCCTTGTTTATCATGAATGGGGTTTATTCTTCGTCACCCCAAATACTCCAGGCACTTTCCAGAGCGTGGGCTTCGCCGCTGCTGCCGCCGCCATCTACGAGGCCGGTGCTGGTGTCGCCCTTAAAGCTCTCACATAAGAGATTTGTAGGATGAGCGCTTTCCACATTCGTGGTGGGTTGCATATATGTCTTTTTCATATTTAAGTCCTCCATTTATTAAATGATTCTATTGAGTGTTATTTAGGTCCGCTCGCACCCGAGAGTGCGAGCGAACTCTCAGTTATTCTCACTTAATGGTGACTTTGCGTCCACCATTCACATAGATACCCTTCACGCTGGGCTTGCCTGCGAGCTTGCGACCGCTGATGTCGTACCAGTTACTGCTGTCCTTAACCTCGTTGAGGTTAGCAATGCCGGTAGCATCGTCGTCGTCAAGGTTGGTGAAGATCTTCACGCCGTTTCCTTCACCTGCAGTATAGCCTATGAGTTCGAAGTAGCCGCGCATAGCACCAATCTTGGCACCTGCCAGAGGATAGTTAAACTTGTTGTCTGCACCAATGAAGAGGATGCTCTTCTCTTCAGCAGCGAAGTCTATCGGAGCGTAAGTACCTTCGAATTTAACCTTGGTGTTGTCTCCAACATAATATTTGTCAGCGGTAATGGTCACGTTGGCAAATTCGGGATTAACGATGCCGCTGCCGCTTGCCCACTTAACGATATAGGGAACACCGCCAAAGAATGTGTTGCCACCCCATGTCGTGAGTGCTTCGCCTTCAGCAGTGAAGTTCAGCGTTACGCTCTCGTTCTCAACAGTGATGTTGTCGGTAAGGGTGCGGACGTCGCCACCTGCGAGCGGAGAAGCATCAACCTCTGCAAGAGTCATGTCGAAGGGCAAGCAGATGGTATTCCATGTATTGTCCTGATAGAGTGTGCGGTTAGCAAGTGTTACGTGAGCCTGCTTGCCGTTGAACGCATTAATCACGCTGGTGTTGTCAGCATCACTGTCCAAAGTCATCAGGGCGAAGTCTTGGATTGCGCTCCAAGCAGATGTATTGCCGCCCTTCACGCTCTGAACCTGATACTCATAAAGGATGTTGTTGTTGTCAAGGCCGCTAATAGTAGCTGTCTTATCTGTCACAGCCATTTCCTGCCAAGCGCTGGCGGGAATTACATCGTAGATGCTGATTCCGTCAATGATGAAGTAGTACATATCATCAGATGTACATTGGATGGAAATGTACTTGACATCTGCAGGTAGTGTCAGGGTATAGACTTGTGGGCTTGTGCTGCCTGCAGTCACTTCGGTGCTCCAAGTGAAGTCGTTTTCAACATCATTGGTAGTTGTAGAATAGCCCACCTTGAAGGTTTCGGGATAGTTTGCATCATAGCACCGATAGTTGAAGGTCAGGATGTTTCCTGCGGCAATACCGGTCAGTTCGGGAGAGACGAGGTACTGCGGAGGATTGGATGTCCACTTGAATGCGAAGATACCGCCATCCATAACGCCACCACCATTTTCCAAGTTAACGGTTGTCCAGTCACCCAGATTACTGTTTGCAAAGTCGTCCTCGAAGAGAGGATTAACTCCTTCTGCTGTCCTGTACTGTACGTTGTAGCTGTCGCCTTTGCCTTCCCAAGTGAGGGTTGCACCGTCGGCTGCGAGGTCTGCAACGATGTTAGCAGGAACAGGGTTCTCAGACAAAGTCTTGAATGTTGTGGATGTCCACTTGCTCTCGCCTTCTGTACCATAAACAGCCTTCACACTTGCGGTATAGGTTGTTTCAGGATTCAGACCAGTCAGCTCGTATGGAGAAGTCACGTCTGCAACAGAAGTCCAAGTTACGGTAGCAGGATCGATGCCGTCGTTGATTTCAGCACGAATCATCCAGCCATAGCCAGCCAAAGAGGAAGCGAGGTCGCCAATGTTGGCCCATGAGCCACTATATACCCACTGGTTGTTAGGTTCGGTCGTGGCACAAGATACGAGTACGTATGTACCGGTTTCTGTCAGGGTAATCCACAGGTTCTGTCCAGGAGTGACAGCAACGGGCGTTGCTAGTGTTACCTCATGGAAGCCGCCTACTGGAGTTACGGTTTCTGTGTAGAGCAGTGTTTCAGGAGCAGAGTCGCCACCTTGGTAGATGTTGATGGTGATGTCTTCTGTGTTGTAGCCGCCTTCATAGATGATGACTTTAGCCAGTTGGGTAGCATTGACCATGCTGCCGGGATACATTACACCCCAAGTCCAGGTGTCAGAAGAGCTGTTACCAATGTTTGTTGCGGGTGTTCCGTCGTCATAGCGAAGCAGGCTGCCGAATACGTTGCCTTCTGCATACTGCAGCTCGAAGCTGGTAGCAGCGGCATCTGTGGCCGTCCAAGAGATTTCAGCAGAATTGGTGGTCACATTGCTTGCTACCACGTCTGTGGGAGCGTGGAAGCGTATATCTGTGGTGAAGGTTACCTCTTCACTCCACTTGCTGGTCTTTTCGCCGTTGACGGCACGAACCTTAGCGGTGTACTCTGTCTCAGGTGTGAGGCCAGTGAGAGTGAAAGGATTGCTGTCGGCTGCAATGAAGTCGTTCATGTTGCCGTCCAGACAAATCTGCCAAGCGGTAGCTGTGCCGTTCTCTGTCCAACTCAACTGAGCAGTACCCCAAGTAACGTCAGATACTGCAAGAGCAGAAGGTGTTGGAACGTCCTCAAGTGTTGTGAAGCTTGTTCCTGCCCACTTGCTTTCGCCGTCTGCATAGACACCTTGTACCTCAACTTGATATTTGGTTTCAGGTGTGAGGCCTTCGATAGTGTAGGGGCTTGTCGCGCCAGTCACGGTTGTCCAAGGTTCTTCTGTTCCAGCAGGTTGTTCGATGGTGATGTCGTCGATGTTGAGATAGAAGAAGTCCGAGCAGTTGAAGTGGCGGATTGCCACATAACCTGTCTGTCCTGCGTATGCGCTCAGATCAACGGTGTATTCACCCCAAGTGCCTGCGGCTTTTCTTCTGGAACTCGGAGTTCCTGCGGAAGTCATAGTCCACTCCTGAATGGTGGTGAAGGCAGAAGGATCGGTATTGCTTGTCGTGGAAACAGCTACGCCGAAGTGTTCTGCTGCATAGCTGGCATCCTGTGCGCAAGCCCAGAAGGTAATGCTGCCGCCCAGAAGAACTTGCGGTGAAACCAGATAGTTGTCGGGATTCAAAGCACCTGCATTCGGGTCATAGCTGCCAGAAGTTACACAGTCGGCACTTTCATTGTGGTGGCTAAAGTTTCCAAGATTGGTTGTAAGATCCCAGCAGAATCCGTCACCGTCGGCATCAATGGTTGTCCATTCGCCCAAGGAGCTGTCTTCAAAGTCTGTGGTTAGAGTGCCACCCAATGGAGCTTCCCTGTAGCGCAGGTTGTAGCTTGTTGCATCAGCATTGCCAGTCCAGCTGACTTCAGCAGTTTTAGCTGCAGGTACAACAGCTAAATCTTTTGGAGCAGGGAATTCTACATCAGTGGTGAAGGCGACTTCATTGCTCCATGCGCTCTTCGCACTACCGCTGACGGCACGAACCTTAGCCGTGTAGTCTGTTTCTGGAGTAAGACCAGTCAGTGTGAAGGGATTGCTGTCGGCAGGGATGAGGTTAACCTCGTCATCGTTCAGGCAAATCTCCCAAGCGGTGGCTTCGCCGTTCTCTGCCCAGCTCAAATCGGCAGTCTTGGCACCGATGTTATCAACCTTAAGACCGGTGGGCTTTGCAACACCTGTGCTTACAGTGAAGCTGAAGTCGTCAACGAACAGATAGTACATGTCATTGGAGTTGTAGCGGACAGCAACATACTTCGTGCCATTGGGGAAGTCTGCTTCGTACTGCAGCCAATCATTGTTGTTGGTGGCTGTAACCTCGTCCCCCCAGGTGAACTCGCCAACGTCTTTGGTTGTTGTGGAGTAACCAACTTGGAATGTCTCGGGATAACTTGCGTTCTGAATCCTGTACCAGAACGATACAGTCATTGCAGATGTGCCTTCAAACTCGGGCGAAATCAGGTACTGAGGAGGATTGGAGTTGTATTTGAAAGCGAAGCCCTTGGCACCTCCATTATGTGTGTTACTGAGACCTGTGCCGCTTGTGCAATCCACGAGCGTCCATGCAGCAATACCGTCCTCGAAGCCATCTTCGTAAGGCAGGCTAAATACGGGGAAGTCGGTGGTGAAGCTGACAGGGGCTGACCAGCCGCTGACATCAGTACCTTCCTTCGCGCGTACCTTAATAGTATAGGTTGTGCCAAGAGAAAGACCTTTCAGGGTGTAAGGATTGGGAACATCCTCTGTTACGACGTCGTTCAAGTCGATGTCGAATGCAGAAGCGTCGCTACTCCAACTTACAGTAGCCTCTGTGCCGCCATCGTAGCTGACCTTAAGGCCGGTGGGCTTTGCAACACCAGTGTTTACAGTAAAGCTGAAGTCGTCCAAGTACATCTTGAACTGGTCGTTGGCTGTATAGGCAACTGCCACATACTTTGTACCAGCGGGGAAGGTGTTCTCGTACAATGTCCAATCTGATGTTGCTGTAATCTCTGCTTCCCATTCAAAAGCATCTGTATCGCTGGTTGTTGTGGAATAACCAACTTTAAATGTCTCAGTATAAGAGCCGGGATTTTTGTAAGAGAAAGCAACCGTCACGCCACTTTCTGTTCCCGTCAGTTCGGGAGAGATCAGATACTGAGGCGGATTGGTGTTGTAATAGAACTGGAATCCGTAGCTGCCATTCTGCTTGGCTGCTTCTTTGATTCCAGTGCTTCCAGCACCATCGACTATTGTCCAGCCCTCTGCGGCCAGATCGTTATTCTCGAAGCCATACTCATAGGGTAGGGCTTGTTGTGCCCTTGCTCCTGTTAGGCTGAAGAGCACGGCGAACAGCATTAGGAATGCTTTCGCCAGGAAAGTAGTCTTCCTTTTCATGTTGTTAAAACTTTAGTTAAACAATATATTATTAATAGTAGAATTGTCCTTTTTTATATACAATCCGACCACAAAATTAAGTTTTTTTGTGAAAACTGACAAGCGTAGCGCATGTTTTTTTAACATGAGGCATGCATTATGCATACTTGCTGCATAAATATAACAATATAAGGGCATAATAATGCCCCAATACAGGTGTTAACATACCTTTTGCAAAGCAATTGTATTCTTTTGCTAATGTATTAGCATTCTTATGCCAAAGTACATGCATACTTTTCCCGATAGATGGGTGTGCCTTTTTTGATGAATCGGCATACCTGTTTGGATGCAAAGAAAAAGCGCTGCCCGATGATTGGTCGAGCAGCGCTTGTTGTGGTCTGTGTGGTGTTACTTGATTGTGACCTTTTCCCCGTCTCGGATGTAAACACCCTTTTGGGTCGGTTTGCCTGTAAGTTTGCGGCCATTGAGGTCATACCATTTACTATTTGACGATTTACTGTTTACTATTTGCAGTTCTGTCGGGTCGTCGCCATCGAAGTTGAGCACGAATTGCTTGACGGCATTCCCTTCTGCTGCTGTAATGCCATGAAGTTGGAAGAATGCCCTTTGTGCACCGATGGTTGCGCCGGCCAGGGGATAGTTGAGTTTGTTGTCTGCTCCGATGAAGAGGATGCTCCGGTCGGTGGCTGTGAAGGTTGTGTGGCCGTATGTGCCCTTGAAGGTGACTGTCTTGCCTTCGCCGAGGTCGCACACGACGTCGCGTACGGTCTTGTCGATGGTTACGTCAGTGAAGACGGGCTCCTGGATGTTGTCGCTGCTTGCCCATCGGATGATGTATGGCGTGCCGGCTACGAGGCTTGTGATGGCTCCTTCGCTGGTGAAGTTCAGTATCACTGTCTCGCCTTCGAGTGCTGCACTGCTCAAAGCACGCACGTCGGCTCCTGAGAGCGGGCTCTCGGCTATCGTCGCGTCGAAGGGCAGGCAGATGGTGTTCCATGTGTTGTCCTTATAGAGCGTGCGGCCCTGCAGGGTGACTTCGCAACCCATTGTGCCGTCGAGGTCTTCGATTCGAGTGGTGTTGTCCTCGTTGTTGACCAAGGCGATGACGGGCGTCGTGGTGGCATTGCAGTCCACTTGGTAAGTGACGGGTGTCGTCATCCTCCTGCTTCCCGAGAAGATGAGGTTGCCAGCCACGTCGTATGCGGCATAGGCGCACTCGTGGTCGTAGCTGCCCTTTATCCACTGGAACTCGATGTCGCGGCCGTCGGGCACCTCGACGTAATAGACTTGTGCCTCGTTCTTTTTAGCCTCGTCGGTGTTGGTGAATGTGCCAAGCTCTGTGCCTGTCAGGACATCTACAACCTTGATGGCAGCACTTCCCCATCCGTCGCCGAACAAGTCTGTAAGCTCAAGTCGGATTTGGCATGTCTGTTCGGAGAGGCTGGTGGTGAAGCTGACGGGTTCTGTCCAGTCGCTCATATTCTCGCCGTCCCTCGCGCGTACCTTTATTATATATTTAGTGGCAAGTTCCAGTCCTGTCAGTGTGCATGGATTGCTGACGCCTTCTGTCACGATGCCGTTCACCTCGATGTCGAAGGCTGGTGCATAGCTTGTCCAGCTTACTGTGGCTGAGGTGCCGCCGCTGTAATCGACAGCCAGATTGATGGGTGTCTTCAGGGGCGTTACGTTGCCCGGCAGATAGGTGAAGATTGTGCTGGGCCTGAAGTTCTGCTGGCTGATGTTCGTGTCATAGCCGCCCACCGAGGCGCCTGCGATGATATCGCCTTTCCAGGAGACCTTCTGATAGCTGCCCGTCGCGGTCTGGTTGACGCCCACCAGCAGGTTGCCGCCCTGATAATAGAAGGGCTCGTCGAATGTGATGGTCATCTTGGTGTCGTTGACAGACAGGCTGCCGGAGTAAACTTTCTCCAGCGTGCTCCAATCCTTGAGGGAGCTGATGGTGTTGTCGCTTGTCTCGCTCAGATAGACGTCGAACTGGGCTGCGCCCCAGCTAATGGAGCCTTGTGTGGCAGTGAATGTCACGCCTGTGAGGGTTGTGTTGGCGTACTCCGCGAGGTTGGCTTCTGCTATGATGAACTGACTGCGGCTGTATTTGTCGGTCCAGTAGCCATAGACGGGCACCACTTCGCTGTACAGGTTGTTCACCACAATCAGTGTAGCTGTCATCGGGTTGCTGCTGTCGTATTCGCCATTGGAATTGACGAAGCAGAACGAGAACTCGTATGTGCCAGTACTGCTAGGTGTGTATGAAATGACGACGTCCTGAGTAGCTCCGCCCGGGATGACGACTGTCTCGCCCTCGATGAGGTAGTCCTTGTCGCCTTCTCTCAGGCACAGCCAGATGTCGCCGTCGTAGGGGTCGGTGCTGTTGTTGGTGATGTTGAAGGTAACGGTCACCGTCGTCTGTGGCTCAACAGTGCTGTCGCTCAGGGTGATGCTGTTCAGTGTAAGGTCGTTGGCATTGGGCTCGACAGTTGCAATAGTGCCGCTTGCCGTTGACTTCTGTATGCCGATTACGGCATCCTGTCCGTAGTGGAAGCCGTCGGTGGATGTGCTGCCACCAATGCCTTGCTGGTCGGGGTCGAGAGCAGAGAGGACGAAATAGTTGTCGCTCAGGCCGCCCCAGCCCCAGTTGATGTGGAAGAAGTCGGTGTTGCTTTCGAACTTATAGCCGTCGCATACGAACTCGTGTCCTCCACCGTCGGACAGTCCGCCATAGCAGACGGGACGCTTGTGCGACACCTCGTGATAGATGAGGTCTGTCCAGTTGGCGTAGGTATAGGAGCTGCGCGACACGAAGCGTGTGGTGTAGGGGTTGTAGTCGAAATAGTCTCTAAGGGCGATGGCGACGTCCTCGGTGTAGGCACCCGACGATGGGCCGTAGTCCATCTTGACGGAATAGCCGCAATACTTCATCAGCGTTGCTACTGCTGTGGCTTCGGTCGTATTGTAGCTGCCGGAATAGCTGTCCTTCATGTTTGTCCAGTCGAAAGAAGTGACAGGCAATGAAGACAGGGACATGTAATAGCTGTCGGTGGTGTAGGCGGGTATGGTCTTTGTGGAACTTGCAGGCCATTTGTGGTAGTACATCACCTGTGCCATTGCCGTTGCCACACAACCTGTGGCACACTTTCCGCTGCCGTAGTAGGAATCGTTGTATGTGGGACAGAGGTTGTTGTAGGGCGTGTCCTGATTCCATCTCGACGTACACAAGGGAGCGACGGCAGCCGTGCTGTGCGTGCCGACCTTTTCCGACTTGGGAGGCGCTATGGTGCCCTTCTGCTGCTGCAGCCATGCTATCTCTTTGGCATAGCCTTGCAACCAGGCCCGCATGTTGTCGGGGATGTTGTTGATGTCGATGTTGTCGCTCTCGCTAAAGCCGAGGATGGGGTAAGTGCGGTCGTCGTTGCTGACGATGACAAAGCCGCCACTGTCTTTTACGTCGAACACATAGAGTCCGCTCACTTTGCCCTGCAATGTGAGTTGCTTCTGTGTGCCCTGTGCCTTGCGAGGCCTGCCTGGAGACGCAGCCTGTTGCTTGTTCAGGAAGTTCTGAGCCAGTTCGAGAGCCTGCTCTGTTGTTACATCTTCAGCCCATAAGCCTGTGAAGCAGGATATGGCCAGGAGTAGTGTAAGGAGTCTTTTCATTGATTAGGTGTTGTGTGCTATATTTGTTAGTGTCGTTTTGAGACAAATCGGGCGCAAAGGTAGCACTAATTATCCGAATCACCAAACGAAATCCGAAATTTTAAAATGAATTTTAAAAAAGATGAAGCATCATTGATGATTTGCAAGGACATTATGGCGTAACTGTAAACGCCCTATAGGGCATTAGCCATTCCCCTATAGGGCATTGACTCTTCCTCCGTTGCGAGTGGAAACTCGCTCCCCTTTGTGGGGCCGAAGCCACATTCAGTGGCTTCTCCGGAGCATACTCCGGACCCCAGTCGCCCCTTTGGGCGTTTAGGAACGAAAAGTCCCTCTGCCGATATTGCCATCAGCAGAGGGACTTAATGAGTGGTAATTGAAGTGTGAAGGACTAATCTTCAATCTTCAGTCTTCATTTTTCAACTATTCTACTCCAAGCAGAATCTTCATCATCTCGCAAGCGGAGTAGGGGACGGGAGTGCCGGGGCCGAAGATGCAAGCCACGCCTGCCTTGTACAGGAAGTCGTAGTCCTGTGCAGGGATGACACCGCCAGCGGTGACCATGATGTCCTCGCGGCCCAGCTTCTTCAACTCTTCGATGAGCTGAGGAATCAGCGTCTTGTGGCCGGCTGCCAGTGAGCTGGCGCCTACGATGTCCACGTCGTTCTCCACTGCCTGACGTGCTGCCTCGGCCGGTGTCTGGAACAAGGGTCCCATATCCACGTCGAAGCCACAGTCGGCGTAACCCGTAGCAACAACCTTCGCGCCACGGTCGTGACCGTCCTGTCCCATCTTCGCAACCATGATGCGGGGACGGCGGCCTTCCTTCTTGGCAAATTCATCGGTCATGGCACATGCCTTCTCGAAGAACTTGTCGTTCTTGCTTTCACTTCTATACACGCCTGAAATGGTTCTGATTACTGCTTTGTAACGGCCCACGATGGCTTCGCAGGCATCACTTATCTCACCCAGAGTGGCCCTGTGACCAGCGGCACGAACAGCGAGGTCGAGCAGGTTGTCCTTGCTCTTCTTGCCCTCGTTGAACTCGCGAACGCACTCGGTGATGGCCTCGAGGTCTTTCTTCACCTGAGCCTCGTCACGATGCGCACGGAGCTCCTTCAGGGAAGCCTCCTGCTGCAGACGTACGGCGGTGTTGTCGATCTCGAGGATATCGATGGGATCCTCGTGGTCGAGACGATACTTGTTCACGCCGACAATGGTCTGTACGCCGCTGTCGATGCGAGCCTGAGTACGGGCCGAAGCCTCCTCGATACGCATCTTTGGCAGACCGGTCTCGATGGCCTTTGCCATACCGCCAAGCTTCTCGATCTCCTGGATGTGCTCCCATGCCTTGTGATACAGTTCGTAGGTGAGCTTCTCAACATAGTAAGAGCCGGCCCACGGGTCGATGTGCTTGCAGACTTGCGTCTCGTTCTGGATGTAAATCTGAGTGTTACGTGCGATACGAGCCGAGAAGTCTGTAGGCAGGGCGATGGCTTCGTCGAGGGCGTTGGTGTGCAGCGACTGGGTGTGACCCAGCACGGCAGCCATGGCCTCGATACAGGTACGGCCCACGTTGTTGAAGGGATCCTGCTCTGTCAAAGACCAACCTGACGTCTGAGAGTGGGTACGCAATGCCATCGACTTCGGGTTCTTCGCTCCGAAACTCTTCACAATCTTTGCCCACAACAGGCGGCCTGCACGCATCTTTGCGATTTCCATGAAGTGGTTCACACCGATAGCCCAGAAGAATGAGAGGCGAGGTGCGAAAGCATCCACGTCGATGCCTGCATTGATACCTGCGCGCAGGTAGTCCATACCGTCGGCCAGCGTGTAAGCCAGCTCGATGTCGGCTGTTGCACCTGCTTCCTGCATGTGGTAGCCCGAGATGGAGATGCTGTTGAACTTCGGCATCTTCTGAGATGTGAACTCAAAGATGTCGGCGATGATCTTCATAGAGAATGCTGGCGGGTAGATGTATGTGTTGCGCACCATGAACTCCTTCAAGATGTCGTTCTGGATGGTACCTGCCATCTCCTCGAGCTGCGCGCCTTGTTCCAAGCCTGCATTGATGTAGAAGGCCAGGATGGGCAGCACGGCGCCGTTCATCGTCATGGAGACGGACATCTTGTTCAAGGGAATGCCGTCGAAGAGGACCTTCATGTTCTCCAGAGAGCAGATGCTCACACCTGCCTTACCTACATCGCCTACAACACGCTGGTTGTCGGGGTCGTAGCCACGGTGTGTGGGAAGGTCGAACGCTACGGACAGACCTTTCTGGCCTGATGCGAGGTTGCGGCGATAGAATGCGTTACTCTCCTCTGCCGTAGAGAAGCCAGCGTACTGACGGATAGTCCACGGACGGAAGGGATACATCATGCTGTACGGGCCACGAAGGAAAGGAGGAATGCCTGCTGCGAAGTTCAGGTGTTCCATGCCCTCAAGGTCTTCCTTAGTATAAACGGGTTGAATGTCAATCTGCTCGGCTGTCTTCCAGTTGGCAGTGATACCATTCTCCTTTTGCCACTGCTGACCATTCTTCTCCTGAATGCCAGCGTAGATATCTATATCTTTAAATGATTTGCGTGCCATAATTAGATGCCGAGTTTAGTGTTATACTCTTTCAAGGTCTCAAGCTGGTTAGACCTTACATGGATAAAGTTCTCGATGCCTGCTGCCTTGAGGTCTTCCGTGCAAGCCGGAGCGCCTGCTACGACGTAGAGAGCGCGGCCGTTCAGATACTTGAAGGCAGGAATTGCGTACTCTGCATACTCGTCGTCGCTCGAGCAGATGACCACGATGTCGGCACCTGCTGCGAGGGCTGCGTCAACGCCTTCCTCAACGGTCTTGAAGCCGAGGTTGTCGATGACCTGATAACCTGCAGCGGCCAAGAAGTTGCAACTGAACTGAGCGCGAGCCTGACGCATGGCGAGGTTGCCGATGGTCAGCATGAATGCTACGGGCACCTTGGCAGCCTTCTCTGTCTTGAGGCGGAGTGCTTCGAAGTCGCTTGCCAGACGAGATGTCTTGATGGCAGGAATCTCGCTCTCGCAACCGCAGCTGTTCTTGCAGCAGCACTCGACGGGTTCCTTGCCTTCGCTCTTCTCGGTGAAGTTGGGGAACTGGTTCGTGCCAAGCAGGAACTCCTTACGCTTGTCGGCATTGGCGTGGCGCGTCTTGTTCGTCTCGTTGATGGTGTTCTGAACTGAGCCTGCCTTTGCAGCAGCGAGGAAACCACCTTCTTCCTCAACAGCGAGGAAGAGTTTCCAAGCCTGACCTGCCAAAGCAGAGGTCAGCTCCTCGATGAAGTAGGAACCGCCGGCTACATCGACCATGCGGTCGAAGTGGCACTCGTCCTTCAGCAGCAGCTGTTGGTTGCGGGCGATACGCTCTGCGAAGTCTGTCGGCACTTCGTAAGGCTCGTCGAACGGTGTCACGACGATGCTCTCTACACCTCCCAGGGCTGCAGACATCGTCTCTGTCTGCGAGCGAAGCATGTTGACGTAGCTGTCGAAGAGTGTCTGGTTGTAGGTTGTGGTGAAGGCGCAGACGTGCATCTTTGCGCTCTCCTTGCACTCGGTGTACTGACTTACAATCTGTGCCCACAGCATACGAGCGGCACGCAGTTTGGCAATCTCCATGAAATAGACGCCATTGATGCCGAGGTTGAACTTGATGCTTTGTGCTGCCAGCTCAGGAGCCACGCCTGCTTCTGTCAGCTCTGCAAGGTACTCGTTACCCCAAGCGAGGGCATAGCCGAGATCTTGGTAGCTGTAAGCACCGGCGTTAGTGAGCTTGTAGGCATTCACAGCGATGGGACGGAACTTGGGATAAGCGGCGAAGGTCTCGACCAGAGCCTTGGCATCCTTCAACTTCTCGGTTGTGTCCTTGCCCTTCATGAGCATCTTCTCCAGCGGGTCGAAGCTGAGGCTGCCCTCAACCTTCTCTGCGTCGGCACCCTTCTTCTGGAAGTATGCCACGAGGATTTGAGCGAGCTCGAGCGCCTTGCATTGGCAAGTGCAGAAGTTCAACTCGACGCAATCCACATAGATACCCTCGAGGAGCTGCTCGATGTAATCTGCACTCACCTTCTCAGAGGGGATGCAGAAGCCGAGGCTTGTCACGCCCTTGTTCAGGATGTCGAGCGCCTTAGCGTTGGCTTCCTTGGGACATTCACACTTGATGTCCTGACGGACATACCATTCGTTGTCGGCGGCCTTGTTGCCGCGAACGTAGGGGAACTCGCCTGGGAGAGCGTTGACAAGCGGCAGCTTATCTACATCTTCCTTCAGGTAGAACGGCTCCATGCTGAAGCCTTCGTTGGTTCTCCACACCATTTTCTTCTGATAGTCCGCGCCCTTGAGGTCCACCTCAATCTTGTCGCGCCATTCCTGACGACTGGGGGCGGTAAAGTCAGAGAAAAGTTTTTCTTTACTATCTGCCATAAGTTGTTAAATAAAATATGTTGTTTGTTGGTTTAATACTTAAAAGCGCACAAAGTTACAAAGAAAAGAGGAAAGTGGAAAGTGAAAAGTGAAAAATTATTCATTTGTTGACGTTTTTTCATCAAACTATCAACTTTCAACTATCAACTATCAACTATTTTTCGTACCTTTGCAGCCGGAAAAATGGATTAGGGATTAGAAAAGAAGGTATATTTCTTAACTCTTAATTCTTAACTCTTAATTTAAATATTATGGATTGGTTGCAGTCTTTGTTTTTTTCGACCGATAGCGTGGCACACATCATTTTGCTCTATGCGTTGGTCATCTCCGTTGGTATTGGTCTGGGACGCATTAAGGTGGGTGGCATCTCTTTGGGTGTCACCTTCGTGCTTTTTGCGGGTATCGTGGCCGGACACTTCGGCTTTACGGGAACATATAATGTATTGTCCTTCATTCAGGACTTCGGACTCATCCTCTTCGTCTATTGCATAGGCCTGCAGGTTGGTCCTGGCTTCTTCGAGAGCTTCAAGAAAGGAGGCGTGCAACTGAACTTGATGGCGATGAGTATCATCTTGCTTAATGTGCTGTGCTGCATCGGCCTCTATCTCCTTGTCTTCTACGACGGAGGAGCCTCTGACACAGCCAATTCGAGCAGCCTTGCCATGATGGTGGGCGTCCTTTGTGGAGCTGTCACGAACACCCCAGGCCTTGGTGCTGCTACGGAAGCCTGCAATCAGGTCTTCGGAGCCGATGCTCCTGCTATCGCCAATGGCTATGCCTGTGCTTATCCTCTTGGCGTTCTGGGTATTATAGGAGCAACCATCGCACTTCGTTTCCTCTGTCGCATCAGCCTGGCAGACGAGCAGAAGCAGATCGAGGCAGAGCAGGCTGCCAATCCTCACGCCACACCCCATCGCATGACACTCGTGGTGAAGAACGCCTACCTTACTGGCCGTACCATCCTGCAGGTGCGTCAGTTCCTCGGACGCGACTTCGTCTGCAGCCGTATCCTGCAGAACGGACACGTCAGCATTCCCAATCGCGACACCATCATCTCCGAGGGAGACAGGATGTTCATCACCTGTGCTCAGGACGATGCTGAAGCGATTCGCGTATTCATCGGACCTGAGGAGACGGTCGAATGGCAAGAGCAGGACGTGCCGATGGTCAGCAAGAACATACTCGTTACGCAGCCTTCCATGAACGGCAAAACCTTCGGACAGATGCACTTCAGCTCCGTCTATGGTGTCAACGTCACACGAATCCGTCGAGGCGATATGGACCTCTTTGCCGAGCGCAACCTCAGGATGCAACTGGGCGACCGCATCGTCGTGGTAGGACCAGAGGATGCTGTGGACCGCGTGGCACGCAAGATGGGCAACAGCGTCAAGAAACTCGCTCATCCCAACCTGGCAGCAATCTTCATCGGCATACTCGTGGGCATCATCTTCGGCTCCATACCCTTCGCCATTCCTGGCGTACCTACACCCGTCAAACTCGGTTTGGCAGGCGGACCGCTCATAGTAGCCATCCTCATCGGACGCTTCGGATACAAGGCGAAACTCGTGGCCTATACCACCACCAGCGCCAACCTGATGCTTCGCGAGATAGGACTCGCACTCTTCCTTGCCAGCGTCGGCATCAAAGCCGGAGCAAGCTTCGTCAATACCGTCGTCGAGGGCGACGGACTGACCTACGTCTGGTGCGGCTTCCTCATCACCGTTCTGCCCATACTCATCGTTGGAATCGTGGCTCGGCTTTGTTACAAAGTGAATTATTTCACCCTGATGGGCCTGATAGCCGGCAGCAATACCGACCCGCCAGCACTCGCCTTCGCCAACCAGACAGCATCTGGTGATGCTCCAGCCGTCGGCTACACCACCGTCTATCCCTTCTGCATGTTCCTGCGCATCCTCACAGCCCAGCTCATCATCCTGCTGCTCTGTCTTGCGTAAGACGCCGGTCAACCGACAGGTCGACGCTAGTCAACTTCCCAAACTTGACTAGTCAAGCTTTAGCTCGACACCAGTCAACTTCCCAAACTAGTCGGAGTCAGTGAAAGTTCATGTCGATCTCATATTAAACTCATATTGAAGTCATATTGAAGTCATATTGAAGTCATACTGAAGTCATACCGAAGTCATACCGAAGTCATACCGAAGTCATACTGAAGTCATACTGAACTCTAACCTAACTCTAACTTAACTCTAACTGAAGTCTAACTGACCACGGTCTCCATGACTAGCGTTAAGCTTTAGCTTGACACCAGTCAAGTTCCCAAAGTTCTCTGCAGAAGCTTTAGCTCGACGCCAGTCAAGTTGGCCAACTTCTCTGCAGAAGTTCGTAAACTTCACTGCAGAAGTTTTTGCTCGACGCCAGTCAAGTTTTTACGTTTTTCTATAGCCTTGTTTTCCTGTCACTTGCGAAACCCGGAAAAATCCTGCTGTGGATTTTGCCAAATCCTCACGTGGATTTTAGGGACGCGTCCCTATAAAAAGTTGAAAAGTTTAAGGGTTTAAAGGTTTAAGAGTTTAAGCGAACACGGATGACTCGGATGATACGGATTATCCTTTAACCGTTACAAATTCGTGTTTTTCGATGTTCAATCAGCAGACACGATGACAGTCATTCCAGTTCAAGTGGTTGCCGTTTTCCTTTCTTTTCTGTCGCGCGCGTGTATTATATATAATGTATAATGTATTAAATTGTGCTGTATTTCATAAAAAAGTGTGCGATTGTTTTGTCAGTTTCGGGAATCGTCGTACCTTTGCAGTCGCAAATGAGGCTTATCCGTACCTCAGGTACGGGTAGGGCTCTAATGCGCTCCGCTCACGGAGCAAGTTCTTTGAAAGATTTACATAGACAGAAATTGTAGTACAAGAAGAAAAAGCGAATGTGAAATGTTCGCAAGCGCACGTTTGTCTTCGTGACAAACGAACGTGAGCAAATGTTTGCATTTGCGAGCGAACCGTCAATATCCGAAAGGATAGAGAAAGAAGTACAGGTTCCGACTCTTTTCAAATCAGACAACGTCATTTACCATTTAACCATTTACCATTTACCATTTATTGGTGCGGCAGATGGAAGGTAAATGCGAATGATATTTTAACGATGAAGAGTTTGATCCTGGCTCAGGATGAACGCTAGCTACAGGCTTAACACATGCAAGTCGAGGGGCAGCATTATCGAAGCTTGCTTTGATAGATGGCGACCGGCGCACGGGTGCGTAACACGTATCCAATCTACCCATGGCTCAGGGATAGCCTTTCGAAAGAAAGATTAATACCTGATGGTCTTACATGGAGACATCTCCTAGTAAGTAAAGATTTATCGGCGATGGATGAGGATGCGTCTGATTAGATAGTAGGCGGGGTAACGGCCCACCTAGTCGACGATCAGTAGGGGTTCTGAGAGGAAGGTCCCCCACATTGGAACTGAGACACGGTCCAAACTCCTACGGGAGGCAGCAGTGAGGAATATTGGTCAATGGACGAGAGTCTGAACCAGCCAAGTAGCGT
>JAEEGJ010005040.1_pt1 | contig 42664 bp, 21 predicted proteins | sample 8958761 | NCBI WGS metagenome assembly JAEEGJ01 (sample SAMN16246546, study PRJNA631951) | gut metagenome | biome: gut microbiome; feature: rumen; material: RS-attached | host: Bos | place: Iran: Karaj | collected 2018-10
TTTGAAGCCGGGAACACCAGGAACGGGGTACTGGACTTCACAAGACCCGTGTTGTCGTCCACGACAATGGCGACATTGCTGGTACCTTCATATCTGAACGGTCGGTCAAGCGTGATGGTCGTCCAAGAGTTGTCATTGAAACTCACTGTACCGCTGAACACTTTGTTGGCAGCGTTGACAGGAATCCAGTCATTGGAACCCGCGTAGCTGCTCTTGTCGGTGCTCACCATGTAAATATCCAGCTTACGAGCTGCCACCACGGTGTTGTCCTTGTAGAAGTCGAGGCTCACAATGTTACCTTCTTCTCCCAATTCCTCTGCAGTGTAGATCTGCTGCGTCATGGAATATTTGTTATTGACGTTGGTAGGCAGATAGTTATCGGTGCCGGTACCGGATCCGATGATTAAATAGATTGAAGGAAGGAACGTGCAGATGTTGCTCCACTCGCTCTCGTCATCCACTCCGCATACCGTTTTCACCCGGGCGTAATATTGGGTCTCGGCCGTGAGACCGGCAAGTGCAAACGTAGGAGTTCCGTTCACGTTCTCCTCCGTATAGGTGCCTGCGGCAAAACTGTCATCCGTGCCGTATTGCAGCACCCATTCACCTGCCTCGCCTTCCTCCGTCCAGCTCAACGTGGCGGTGGTAGAGCCGACCTCGGATGCCGTGAGTTCCGTGGGAGCATAGCAAGGAAGCGTTTGGCTGAAGTTGGCCACAAGGTCACGGTCACCAGTAACAGTGAAGGAATAGCTGGCTTCTGACGATACAGATGTGCCGTTTTCAGTCCAGTTCACAAAATGGTAATCTGTGTTAGGTGTGGCAGTCACAACGCAGGTTTCGCCATGGTTGAAGTTGCCGCTACCTGTGGACGGAGCTTCGCCTTCCACGATGGTGATGTCGTCAATGCACAACACCCATTGGTCATAGCAATCCCAGTGTCGGATAGCCACATAGCCCATGCCGCTATAAGCACTCAGGTCAACGGTATATGGCGTAGAGGTATATCCTGCTTCGGACAAAGATAAAGTCCACGTCCCAACGGTCGTGAAGCTGGCAGTGTTGGTGTTGTCGGTCGTTGATACCATCACGGAGAACTTCTCCGCACAATAGTCGGTGTTTCTGGCTCCTGCATAGAAGGAGATGCTTCCACCCAAACGTACCTGCGGAGATACGAGATAGTTGTCAGGAGTGACAGCACCGTATGCGGTACCGCTTGATGAGGTAGCGGAAATATAGGATTCTGATAACATGAATCCGGAAGAGCTGTTATGGCCAAATGATGACCAATCGTGTGCAGTACCACTGCTGTATGAAACATGAGAAGTATTATGGTGCCAGTTGTTAGGCGAATTACCGGCTGTACCCTTAAGGACAGTCCAGCCTTGAGTCCCGTCTTCGAAGTCGTAAACAAGGTTGTCCCTGTTACCCCTATTGCTGCCAATAGAAACAATACCGCCTTCAGAAGGTTCGGCGATGGCTGTAATCGTATAGCTGTTCAGCGTGAAGTTGGCGACCAACGTGGTGGCTTCCGTCACGGTGAAGCTGTAAGTGGCGTTGGTGCTGACTGTGTTGTTGCCATTCTTCCAACCGGTGAAGGTGTAGCCTTCGTTCGCCGTAGCGGTCAAGGTGGCGGTAGCACCGTGGTTATAGCTGCCAGCACCCGTGATGGTACCACCCGCTACCGGGTTTGCCATAGCCGTGACCTCATAGCTGTTGAGCGTAAAGTTAGCCACATAAGCACCAGCATTGTCCTCGTTGACCGTGAAGGCGTAAGTGGCATTACTGCTGACTACAGAACCACTCTTGGTCCAGGTGCTGAAGGTGTAGCCCGTGTTTGCTGTAGCTACCAAAGTGCAGGTGCCGTTCTCATAATAGGTGCCTGCGCCCGTGACAGTACCGCCTGCGGTCGGATTGGCCGTAGCTGTAATGGTGTATTGCGTACCTGTGCCCGGATTGACCGTACCGCTGAGGCTGACCGTATCACTGGTAGTGCCGGAAACCAGAGTCATATTGCCGCTGTAAGTGCCAACGCTCACGCCAGAACTGAGACGGACAAAGACATTGGCACGGATGCTGCCGTTGGAAGGCGTCAGGGTCAATGTGCTGTTATAGGTACCGCCGCTGGTGGCGCTGACCTCATAGCCCGTAGGAGCAGTGACGGTCAGGTTGGTCTGGAGGTTTGAGCCAATGACAGCAACACTTTGCGGGTTGGAAGCCGTAGCACCAGAAGTCGCTTCAAAGCCAGTCAAGCTGGTGGGCGATACAGAGAGATAGCCATCGGTGCTGGGCACTTCCTTGGTAAATACCACTTGGTTGTTGTACTGAAGTTGCGTTCCAGCAGTGCTCATTGATGCAGGGTTATAGTTTGTACCATCGTTATACTTGTATATCGCCCTGTAGGCACTAGTAGAATAGGTGTAGAACTGAGGTGAATTGCTACTGCCGCTCACATAACTTCCTGTATTGTCATCAACGGTGAGGAGCAGATTGCTAGTGCCGTTATACTCAAACGGAGTGTTCAGCGTGATGGTTGTCCAACCAGAGGCATTGAAGGTGACTTCGCCTGAGAACACACGGTAGCTGGTGCTTTGTGACACCCAGTCGGAAGTGCTGGAGAAAGCAGTCTTCGAGGTGTGCGAGAGATACACATCAAGGGTTCTAGTCGTGGACTTGGAGTTGGACACCTTGAAAGCCACCTTGGTAATGGTGCCAGCAGTACCCACTTCAGATGCAGTGTAAATCTGCTGTGTCAGCGAATAGTTATAATAAGCGTATGTGGGCAGGTATTGACCGTAGGAGGTTCCGCTGCCGATGGTCACATCACCGCCTTGCGGTGCGGTGAAGATGCCGACCACAGTGACATCGTAGGAGGGCATCGTGAAGCTGTTGTTGCTGACGGTGACCGTAGTGGTGGCATCACCGGTCTTGTAAACCACCCAACTGTCGAACACATAGCCAGTGGCAGGTGTGGCAGTCAAGTTGATGGTTGTGCCTTGCAAAGCGCAGGTCGGATTAGCGCTGATGGTGCCGTGCTCCACGGAAGCCAAAGTGACCTGCAAACCTTGCACGAAGGTGGCAGTCACGGTCACGTCACCTTCAGGCATAGTGAACTGGTTGTTGGTTACCGGAATGGTGGTGCTGCCTTGTCTGACAGTCCACGAAGAGAGGCAGTAACCCGCATCAGGCATGGCAGTCAGCGTCACCGTCGAATTGGCGTATGCCTGTGCAGGAGCGCTGATAGTGCCGTGCTGGGGCTGGGTGACAGTGATATCGTATTGGGTGCCACCCACGACAGAAATAGTGCCGATGTATGTCACCTTATTAAATCCGAACACGCAGAGGGTAAGCTCACTGCCAGGAGTGAGGTTGCTGCTGTTGAGATTGATGGTGGCGGTGCCATTGCTCACCGTAGCCTTGCCTAAAATGTTATGGCTGGCATCTGTGATGGTGGCCACTGCGCCGTTGCTATTGCTTACATTGACCGTATAGGTAGAGGAGCCAATGGTGATATTGCCGTTATGGTTGACGGTCATGGCCTGCGGAGTCTTGGTGCGGACCATCATACTCGGGTCACCATAGAGAATCCATGCTTGATAGGTGCCAACAGCTGAATTATCTGAACCGTAGTTATCAAAGATACCAAACAGGCCGTTAATGGATAAACCACCCCAGGTGTGTTTAGTTCCACCGGAGTTGGAGAGTCCTGCCAAAATATCGATGCACTCGTCTTGTGCCCACATGGGCGGAATCCAAGGCTGGCTAATGTACGACATCAAGGTACCGATAGCACCGGTAGGTTTGTTGTTGTTGGTGGCGTTCATCCATGCCTCGGCGAAGCAGTCGCTGCTGTGGTCGTATTTACCAACCAAGCAGGCCACCGACCAGATGAAAGGCAGCTTATTCTCATTAGTCAAGGCGTTGACGTGTGAAACGCTATAACTGGCAACGCCCCACATCGTCTCGGCTCCATGGTTGCAGTAGTTGATGATACCGACACCGCTATTGATGTCAGAAGAAATTTGCGATGCGGTGGCAGTATATCCTGAAAGGTTCTCATAGCGTTGATAGACGGTGGAATAACCGTAGTTCAACAAGTCGGTCCTGATTACGTCCATGTGTTCGTAGTCATCTTCACCATTATGACCAGAACCGCCTTCATTTTTGGCGATACCTTCAGCCACTTGAAGCCAACTAGCGGAGGTGGTCAAGTCGCGCTCGTAGGTGATGACACGGTTACATTGGGTGGTCACACGGGCTGCGGTACTGGCCGAGAAACGGCCGATAAAGACATCGTTGTAATAGTCACTACCCACGATTTGTCCGTATGCGTTGTCGCCGAGACCGCTGTAGGAAGAGCCACCACCCGAATAAGAGTAACCTGGAATCTGGGCCACATCGCCAACGAGCAGCACATGAGTGATGTTGTTGTTGGCGTTGTATTGGTTCTGGATGTAGGTCTTAATGGCGGAATAGGAGCTGCCTGCGGTGCTGGTGCCCACAATGGTGGTGTTCACGCCACGGGTCTTTTTCCAGTTGACGAAATCGGTCATTGAGCTGATGAAGTTGTCGTAACAGATAATCAACAGGTCGCCTTCCTCATCAAGGGCCGTGTATTTGGCGCTGCTCTCCTCATAGTTGATGAAGTGACGCTGATAGACGCTCTTGAAGTCGGGATCCAACTTCACCGGGCCTCTGTGGCGGGTTGCGATAACGTTAGTGCCGTGGTCGTCCACCTTGTACATTTCCACCGTCAGGTTGTAATACACGCGGAGGGTTTTGGTAACGGGATTGTAGGCAAAAGGATAGATCACGATGTTCTGTCCCCGGAAGTCACGGATGATGTACGGCTCATAGAGACCGACATTGCTGGCCGGGAAGAAGGCGTCCTGGCTATAGCACTCACCGTAGGTGTAAGGCACCGTGGCAGGGTCGATGGAACGAGGGAAATCGCCTTTTGACGGAGCCACCTCAATATTTTCGTAATCAATGTACTGGGCATCGATGACACGAACATTCATACGGTCTTTGTCGCCAATCATTACCGGAATACCGGTCATAGGCACATCGGGTTCACCAGCTTTTGCCGTGCTGACTGCCTTGGGAACCGTGATGACGTATGCCTCACCTTGGGGCGTGGTCACGGTTGCGGTGTAAAAGCCAGGCACCTGCACGTTGATCTTGATGCTGTTATCCGTTGAGGAAATCAGCTGGGTCTGGAAAGTCTCGGGACTGTTGCTAATGATGCCTGTCCACTGAGGTACGGGTGTCTGGATTCTTTGCTGCGCCATAGCACCTAAGCCGATGACTAACAGCAACATAAAAAATAGTACTCTTTTCATTGTTTTGAACATTAATTGATATAGATTAAAATTGCTATTTTGACGAAAAAATTTTTAACTTGCAAAAATACAAAAATAAACCAAAGGAATCAACACTGGTTGACAACTTTTAAATTTTTATTATAATTTATTGATAACAAGAGGATTAAAAACTATTTTCTAATGATTCGATTTTTCCTACTTGAATGGTGGATTGAATGGTTTTCACCCTAGCAATTCGCCCAGTAGAGACTGCATCGTCTCGGCGGCATAGGTACACTTTTTCTTGTTTCTGACATAGGAAAAAGAATCTGAGCCCCTATTTTTCGATTCAATTTTTTAGTATTTTTGCAAACTAAAATTGTGTATATACACAAAAATATTTTTCAGATGGAATTCAAAAGAGAACACTACATTCGGAAACTGGAGGCGTACAAGCACAACCACCTAATTAAAGTGGTGACTGGACTTCGACGTGTTGGAAAGTCTTATCTGCTATTCAAACTTTTCAAACGACACCTTATTGAAAGCGGTGTGGCTGCAAATCACATCATAGAAATCCCGTTGGACGATTTTGCCTTCAGCGAGTATCGCAATGCGGATAAAATGTATCGTCTCGTTAAAGAGGCATCTGCCAACGATGAAGGAATGCACTATGTTTTCATTGACGAGGTGCAAATGCTTGACAAATTTGTGGATGTACTAAACGGCTTTTTGCACATTGATAATCTTGACGTGTACGTTACAGGCAGCAATGCGAAATTTTTATCGTCTGACATAGTAACCGAGTTCAGAGGTCGTGGGGTGCAGATTAATGTCAGTCCCCTTACCTTTAACGAGATTCTCACGGAGAAAGGAGGCGAAACGACCTCTGTTTGGAAAGATTATATGTATTACGGCGGTATTCCATTGGTCGTGACCGAACCTGACACTTCCATCAAGCGGGAAATGTTGCACGCTTTGGTCAAAGAGACCTATTTGACGGACATAATAGGAAGAAACAAGGTGAAGAATGACGCGGAACTGTTAGACTTGTTCAACATACTGGCATCCAACATTGGAACGCTGACGAATCCGACCAAACTTTCCAATACGTTCAAAAGTGAGAAAAATGTCTCCGTGAACTCGTGGACAATCAAACAGTATATTGATTATTTCGAGGATTCTTTCCTCCTAAAGAAAACCATCCGCTACGACATTAAAGGGAAAAAACACATCGATACTCCCTGCAAGTACTATTTTTCAGATATCGGATTACGGAACTCCGCTTTGGATTTCAGGCAAGTAGAACCCACCCACGTAATGGAGAACATAATTTTCAACCATCTGATTCATTTCGGATACAATGTGGATATCGGGGTGATGAAGCGCTACACAAAAGACAAGAACGGCAAAACCGTTAGGAACACGCTTGAGGTTGATTTTGTTTGCGACAAAGACGATGACCGCCTCTATGTTCAAAGTGCTTATTCCATCCCCGATGCCGAAAAACTCGAACAAGAGCAACGCTCCTTGTACTTGATTGACGATTCTTTCAAAAAAATGATTCTAACAAATGACACGACTCCAGCACATCGACTGAATAACGGAGTGTATGTAATGAATGTGTGTGATTATCTGTTGGAATCTTGAATGGATTCTTGAATGGTTTTGGGAAAAGATACGGGTAATTCGAGTGAAAAACAGGGGAATGGTTATTTTCAAATACCAACTAATTTACTGATTTTCTGGCAAAAAAATAGAGACGTTGTGTGCAACGTCTCTACAGTTGAGCGGAAAACGAGACTCGAACTCGCGACCCCAACCTTGGCAAGGTTGTGCTCTACCAACTGAGCTACTTCCGCATTCGGTACCGAAGGTGGGACTTGAACCCACACGCTTGCAATAAGCAAGGGATTTTAAGTCCCTCGTGTCTACCATTCCACCACTTCGGCATTACGCCATCCAATGAACTCGCCATTGCAAAAATGACGGCGCAAAAATACACTTTTTTCGTTATCCCCGCATTCTTGCCCTGAAAAATTTTTCTACCTATTAATCAGATAAATACATGGGACTTTCCCTAATTGGTTGGACTCCTTCTCGAAATATTTGCGCCATTTCGACACCGATTGCGTTTTCAACAACGCATTATCGCCCGTCAGGTTCGCAGCGATGCACACCCGCGTGGCCGGCTTGCACACTTTGCAGATCGAAGCCGTCATCCGGTTGTTGCGATAGGGCGTCTCGATGAACATCTGCGTCTGCCCCGTCCGTACCGCCACCGCCTCAAGCTCCACTAACTTCTTCTCGCGGTCGTATTGTTCCGACGGCAGATACCCGTGAAACACGAAACTTTGCCCGTTCATGCCGCTGCCCATAAGTGCGAGAACCAACGAACTCGGCCCAATAAGCGGCACCACCTCGATGCCCAACTGATGAGCCTTCTCAACAGCTTTATGTCCGGGGTCTGCTACACACGGTACGCCCGCCTCCGACATCACCCCCACGTTCTTGCCCTCAAAACAAGGCTGCAGGAAGTCATTGATTTCCACTCCTTGCGTGTGCTCGTTCAACTCAAAAAAGGTGAGCTCGTCAATCGGCTTGCGAATGCCTGCATAACGCAGGAACCGCCGTGCCGTCCGCAACGCCTCCACGATGTAATAGTCCGTTTCATTGATAACATCCGCGTTCACCATCGGGAAAAAGCTCCCGAACGCGCCCTCCGCAATGGGAGTGGGAATGAGGTAGAGTTTTCCGTATTTCATTTGGTTTATAAGGTTATAAGTCAAAGACAATTATTCTACAAATTTTTAATATCCACTGATTACTTGATAGAAATTGGGCAGACAGCACCACCCACTTCCGCAGACAATGAGAGATCCACATTATCTGCTTGATAAAGGGCGACGACCCGATGTAAATTGAAAGGCATCGGATATGCCAACAAAATCAAATGATCGACACCTTTCGGCTCGGAAAAACTGATGGGATAAGGCAGAATGACACTGGCATAAGGAGGGATCAGCAACGTGCTCATCATCTCCGTCTCGTCTTTGGGTATCACCACTGACCACCGTCCCTCTGCATCTACGTCAATGACGTTTACATACAACGGGATGCCACTATCATTCATCACCATTAGCTCGGCATAATCGTCCACTTTGGTTTCACGAATCGACTGATAGGTAAATGGATCCATTATTTGCAAAGACACCTCATACGCAGAGTTCCCGATTTCCAAACGATTGTTCAAGTTGTTTTTCAACCAAGAGGCTATCCTTTCATCCGCATTATCACTGCGATAGGTAACACCTCCCGAGGTCTCATAAGCTTTCCGTTCCTTGCCTTTCGTGTTGAAGAGAATATCCGAAAGAACTTCAACAATCTCTTTGGCAAAGCGTTTCACAGACGATTTCTGTGTGGCAATGAGCTCCTTCACCTTGGCTCCGTCCACGCTCTGAACAGCATACTCCTTTCCTCTTTCCTTATCCAAAATAGTCACACTTCCATACTTCGAGGTGCGGATAACATCCTCTTCGTTAAGCTCTTGAGCTTTAATCAAAGAAGCCCAGTGATCCTTTTTCCTAATTTCACCCGTGCCATTGATGCCCATGACAAACAAATGCTGCGCGAAGAGAGTCATCGCAAAGCACAACAAGACGAATATTACGAATGCTTTTCTCATTTTTTACGAAATAAAGTAATGTCACCCGCATCCGCTCCGCGAACGACTGGGGTTTGACGATTATTATGATTTCTCACGTAATCGTTGATATATATACGCAATGTGTTAACTGTGATATATCCTTCCGCATTGGCAGCGGCACCATTAATCCCTGTAATTAACGCACTGGTAAACACTCCGTTTTCTAACTTTTCATCTTCCGCAGACTCCTCACCCTTAGTGCTGGAGTAAAACTCAATGACATCCTCTATGTCTAATTCTGTCAATTTCGGAGCAGAACCTTTGGCATTTGCCATGGCCCCGGCATGACAAGCATCCATAAACGTAATCACTTTCGCATGTCGTTCAGTAAGTTTTCTCATACTATTTTTCAGTGACGAGAAACTAACTGCCTCCTCGTCAGGGCTTTCCGATGAAGCATCTACTGTCATGAAAAAAGTCTCGCTGCCATCTTGCACACCATGACCGGAAAAATAGAACATCACTACATCGCCTTGCCGCACTTCATCCAATAGCGACCGCAAACCGCTGGTAATATTCTTTCGGGTTGCGTTTTTGTCAATATAGACATGTTTGATAAGCTCAGTGTAATCCTCTAAGTTTGCATTCTCAATTGTGGTGACAAAATCTCGTGCATCTTTGGCTGCATAACGTAGTTTTGTGATGTCACCCGATGTGTAATCTCCCACACCTACGGTAAACAAGATGAGGCGAGGCTTCATCATTTGTCCAGTATAAATCAGACGAACTTTCTGCGTTTCAGAAGATATATTCTGTTCATCCACGGCAGAGAAAGCCAAATTCACCGATTTACCTGGTTCCGTAGGCAGATTCAGCTCATAAAGATGGCCATCGGTTGCCCTTGCCCCTTTGCTTTGCTGATCCAGCGGTTTTATCTCAATTTTGTCCGCTCCGTTAATCTCCACATAAAGAGTGGGGTGTTGACCATCCCCTGGAATGATGTTGATGCGGAACACTACGGTACTCTGCTGATACTGGCTGCCTGTTTGAGGTGAGATAACCATAACTCTCGGTTTTCGCATCGTGGCATTGCTACTCCCGGTGACTATATTGATGGCCGGCAGGTCAAGAGCGTCGGGATTAAGTTGATATTGTGAGTAATTAAGCGCATTGTTGTTGCTATAGTGATAGGTTTTATCGTTCACAATTACATCAAAAGAGGCTAGTGCAATCTTGTCCTTATCCACGAAATACTTTTCATTGGTAATTTGGGCTTTGCTAAAATTCTGTTTAAAAGCAGGTCCGTCGCTAATTGGCACAGGCAGCAACAACATACCAAACTTGTTGTTCTGAAGAGGGAACACTTCATTCTCGGAATCGTATGTTCCAAGAGTAAGGATTGTTTTTAGGTTAATAAAATCACTATTCTCCTTAATGAAAAGTTGTTCAGCCTCTTGGGTCATTTCGTCAATTTTTTGCTGGCGTCTTTCGCCTGACACACGCCGCTGATAATCCGCCATCTTTTCAAACTCGCCCTTTTGTTGCCACTCCGCCATACGAGGTTGTACGTATTCGGAGGCATACTTGGTGAATGAAGCTAATTTTTGCTGTTTCAATTCAGCGTCTCGTATCTCTTGTGCCCTCTTGGCTTCTGCCTCCAGACGTGCTTTCTCTTCGGCTGCTTTCCTGGCTTTTTCCTGACGTTCTCTTTCTTCTCTTGCATCAGCTTCCGCAAATAGTTGTTTCAGATTGAAATCGTATGTTCTATTATCCCAATCACTCGCACTGACTATTTGAGTATTTCCCCAAATATTCTGATATCGAACTGGAAGAAGAATTCTTCCTTTTATATCTATAAGACCCCAGTCTTGTCCTTTTTGTATTTTCATACATCCGGTCTCACTAAAGGCGAACCACTCATCATAAGTATGCGTAGGCTGGAAATGCCACTCATTATAGTTTTGGCTTGACACGACCCCCCACAATCCATTCTCTGCCTGAAATGAATAATAGTACACCCCTCTGTAATTTTGATATGAGCCGCCATTCTGATACCGTTTTGTGCTCACCCACCTTTGCGTACGTTCATTGTATAATCCCATTTTAGAAGGAATTGTGTTATTATCCCATTGGGGTTTCACCTCTTGTGCGAAACTATAATAATTAGCAAGCAACAGTATGGTTAAAAGTAATAAAGCAATTCTTTTCATATCTTTCTCTATTAATTCCTTTTTTTCTTATTATACTTTTCAAACGTTTACATATCTTCTCCTTTTGATTTTATTCCTGTTGCTTTATCAGCTGTGATGGCATCCGTAATATCTTTTGCAAAACCGACAAGGCCGAAACCAACAATGGTCAACGACGGGGAACAAATCAGATTGAATATGAGAAAAAGAACGTAACAAAAAGGCAATATCATCGAAATTAACAATATCTGCAAAGCACCTTGTATCCAATTGTCCCAATTTTTCCATTTTTCTGACACACAACAAAAGATAAGGCTAAAGAGGTAGAGAATGGCAATTTGTATAACAATTGACCAAAACTTTGGAAAACTGTGATAAATATTATCCGACATCAATGTAATTACAGAAAGTGCATGCAGTTCCACTCCAGACATACGGCTTCTGCCTGTAGTGCCTATTGGGATGTCATGCCAATCTCGCAAATCACTGGTATCCCCAACGATCACGATTTTATCTTCCAAATAATCCAGGTTAAAACTTTCCTTAGGGGTCCAAACCATGAAATCTATCCCGCCGAAATGGATAATTCTTTCCTTTTCTGTAGGGAAAACCCCAACCTTCTTGACCACCTGCGCCGCAAACGTGGGAAATGTTTCCTGTCCGAAAGTTTCTGTTGTGCATACTGTACGCACCAAAGCCGTAGAGAAATTAGCTACCCCTTCTGTATTACCTTCGGCAAAGAAGGAGCGTTCTATGTTCCACTTGTTTTTGGAAATCAGAACCGCTCTTTGAGCCAACACCAGATTTGGACATGCGTTGAATGCGACAGCAAGGTGCGAATCGGCAGCGGCAAGGGTGCTCACGGTTTCAGAAAAAACAACATCCACCGCCACTGCTCGGGGATGATGTGCATTAATACTGTCAACCACCGTGGCGATTTCATCCCTGTCATGCAAATAGGCTGTGTTCACAATCACCACCTCCGAATCAACATCATTACTGAAATCTTTCTGCCAATAAAAATAAATGTCGGAAAAATGGAAATTATTAAGCGCTGTTTTAAGAGGATTGAATAAACCTGTATCGAATACAAAAAACTTGCCGACACCTATAAGTGCCAACAAAAAAACAGTCGTCAAAAGCGCTTTGATTTGCGGCAACTTCATATATGATTTAAACCTATCACAATTCATACGACTTTTTTTAGTTTGCAAAAATACATAATAATAGAATACCTATTAAGCTTTCCATTTTTTTTGTATTTTTGCACCATATTTCAAACCTTCTAACTCCAAACAATAATGGCACCCCCCCACTTCGTCATCACCATCAACCGCGAGAGCGGCTCCGGCGGCAAGGAAATTGCCACCAAGCTAGGCGCACTGCTAGGCGTGAAAGTCTATGGCAAGGAAATCCTCGCCTCCATCATGGAAAAATACCAACTAACCAAAGAAGATGTCGAGCAGATCAAAGCCACAAAACGGAACTGGTGGTCCGACTTCTGCCGGTTCTACAAACAGTTCGGAAGCACTGCCGCCATCGCCTACGAGTCTTTCGAAGTCGATTCGGTGCAACTCTACCAGGAGGAGGAAATAATCCTGAAAGAACTCGCCGAACAGGAGTCCTGCATCATTGTGGGCCGCACCGGCTTCCACATCTTCAAGGACAACCCCAACGCCCTGCGCCTGCTCATCATCGCCAACCCAGAGGCTCGCATGAAACGCCTCATGGAGAAGCAACACGTCAATGAGGAGAGAGCCCGTGAAATCATGGAGCGCACCGACAAGGCTCGCGAAAACTACACCAAGGCCTTCGCTGGAACTTCCCGTTACGATGCCCGCAACTACGACCTCGTCATCAATGTCACCCCTTTCACCACCGACCAAGTGGCAAAATTCCTCGCCGACAGCATCCGGCTAAGATACCCGATGAAATAATGGTTCTCAATTATTCGGAAAAGGTAATTAGAAACTGAAAAAACTAAAATGCGGAAACTTAAGAGTTTCCGCATTTTTTCACATTTACCGCGAACTTCCGCAAAAAAATTCGCTTAATTCGCAAATTCGCTTAATTCGCAAATTCGCTTAATTCGCAAATTCGCTTAATTCGCTTAATTCGCCGTATAGAAGGGCATCTTCACCGTCACGGCCTTCAGCAGACGGTTTCTCACCTTGATGAAAATCTCCGTGCCGGACTTCGCGAACTCCTTCTTGATGAGTGCCGTACCGATACCTTTGTTCACGGACGGTCCGAATGTACCGGAGCGCACCTCGCCGATGACATTGCCTTCGGCATCGCACACCTCGTAGCCGTTTCTCGGAATACCGCGATCAATCAGCTCGAAACCGGCGATTCTGCGGGTCACACCATTGGCCTTCAGATCTTCCATATATTTACGGTCAATGAAATCCTTGCCATCCACGAACTTAGTGATCCAGCCCAAACCGGCCTCGATCGGGGAAATCGTGTCGTCGATCTCGTGACCATACAGGCAGAAGCCCATCTCCAGACGCAAAGTGTCGCGAGCACCCAAACCGATCGGTTTGATGTCGAACTCGGCACCGGCTTCGAACACGGCGTCCCAAATCTTCATGGCCACCTCATTCGGGAAATAGATCTCACATCCGCCGCTGCCCGTATAACCAGTCGTGGAGAAGAGGATGTTGTCAATGCCGGCGAAGGTGATGATCTGGTTGGTGTAGTACTCCATGTCAATCACATTTGCACTGGTCAGCTTTTGCATAGCCTTGAGAGCCAGAGGTCCTTGCACAGCCAATTGGGAGATGCTGTCGGAGATGTTTTCAATCTCAGCCCCGAAAGCCTTGTTCTGCTCGACCACCCATGCCCAGTCTTTGTCGATGTTGGCGGCGTTCACCACCAACAGATAATCTTCGTCGTGAAGGTTATAGACCAGCAGATCATCGACGATGCCGCCTTTGCCGTTCGGGAAGCAGCTGTACTGCACCTTGCCCGGGAACAATGCGGCCACGTCATTCGTGGTGATGTGCTGCAGCAAAGCCAATGCCTTGGGACCCTTCACGGTGAACTCACCCATGTGGGACACGTCAAACACGCCCACCTTGTTGCGCACCTGCAAGTGCTCGTTGGTGATGCTGTCATACTGAATCGGCATGTAAAAGCCGGCAAATTCTTCCATTTTGGCGCCCAACGCCTCATGTTTCGCTCTATAAACGGTTTCTTTCATATTGATTTTTGAATTAAATTGTTAAAGACATTTGAAAGCGCAAAAGTACAAAAATAATTGAGAATTGAGAATGAATAATGGATAATTATTGCGAAAATCTAAAAAATCCCCTCACACCATAACATTCTTCATTCTTCATTCTTAATTCTTAATTGCACATAGTGTATCGTCTTCCCCTCCGCCAGCCACATCTTCTCGTAAAACGTCTGCACCTCGGTGAGCAGCGGATCAACACCACCTGCATATACATCGGGAATATCCTCCAGAAGCTCCCAACGCTGTTCCTTGGCCGTTTCCAACAAATATTCGTAGAGGAAGTCGCTGTCGGACTTCAAATGCAAAATACCGCCGTTTTCGGGCCAAATCTGGCGGTAATAGTCGTTGACGAAATGCGGGCCCACCAACCGCTTGCGCTCCTTCTTAATCTGCGGGTCCGGGAAGGTCACCCAAATCTCATCCACCTCGCCAGGCGCGAAATATTGGCTTATGTGGTCGATGGTGATGCGCAGGAACGCCACATTCGCCAGCTCCTGCTCAATCGCATCTTTACACCCGCGCCACAGCCGCGCACCCTTCCGGTCAATGCCGATGTAATTTCTCTCAGGGAACCGCTTCGCCATTGCAATAGTATATTCTCCCTTTCCGCAACCCAACTCCAACACAATCGGCCGATCGTTATGGAAATAATCCTCCTTCCACCGTCCCCGCAACGGGAACGCCTCCCCTATCCTATCGTATTCTGTATGTTGGAACAAATTCCCAAATGTCGCGTTCTCCGCAAATCTTGCTAATTTATGTTTTGCCATATTCTTTCAATTAACAATGTAAAATGTACAATGTACAATGAACATTTAAAATTTCTTTTTCTACCAAGCTCTTGCCCGTACCGGGGCTGCTCAAGGAAATTTCTAATTTCTAATTACTAACTGATAGTACGCCCCCTGAGCAGCCATCAACTCCTCATGCGTGCCTTGTTCCACAATACAACCGTTTTCCAAAACGCAGATACAGTCAGCGTGGCGAACCGTGGAGAGCCGGTGTGCAATCATCACCACCGTACACTGCTTTGACAATTTATCAATGGACTGCTGGATCAGGTGCTCCGATTCGGTGTCCATCGCCGAGGTCGCTTCGTCCAACACCAGCACCGGTGCTTTGCGCAGCACCGCACGCGCAATGCTGACCCGCTGCCGTTGACCGCCTGAAAGAGCCGTTCCTCGGTCTCCAACGACGTGGTAGAACCCATCTGGCAACGACATCACGAAATCGTAAATATTAGCCGTTTTCGCCGCTTCTACAACCTCCTCAATAGTTGCTTCACATCCCAACGTGATATTGTTGTAAATGGTGTCGTGAAACAACATCACGTCCTGCGACACCAACGCGAACAATCCGCGGTAATCCTTCACTCGATATTTGTCCAACGACACCCCGTCAAGCAGAATCTCACCGCCTGTGGGGTCGTAGAATCGCATCAGCAGATCCGCCAACGTGCTCTTTCCAGCTCCCGATTGCCCCACAAAGGCCACCGTCTGACCTTTCTTCACCACCAAATCGAGATGATTAATCACTTCAGTATCAGAATAAGCAAACGAGACATCGCGGAAGACAATTCGGTCCTGAAAACCCTCTACAGGCAGTGCATCAGAAGCATCCTCCACAGCATCCTCAATGGAAAGGAACTCGTGGATACGATCTAATGCCGCCTCTCCCCGCTTGTAGTCTGAAAAGGCGGAAGAAATATTCGAGATTGGCGTGATAATCTGGGTGAAAAGAGCGATATAGGTGATGAAAAGCTCCGGAGAGAGTGACGCACGCTCCGACAACACTAACGAACCTCCGATCACCAAGACCGTCATCACAGAAGCCACACCGAGAAACTCACTCAACGGATTAGCTAAATAACTCTGCCGATAAACTTTCTTTTGGTTCTGGTGGAATTGCTGGTTCAGCTGTGAAAACCTTCGATAGGCACGCTCCTGTGCATTGAAGCTATAAATAACTCGCAATCCAGACAATGTCTCTTCCACATGAGAAAGAAGCACCCCCAACCGCTGGCGATAAGTTTTAGATGACTTTTTCAACAGATACGCCAAAAAACCGATAATCAAAAAAAACACCGGCATCAGCAAAACAGCCCACAACGACAACTGATAATCAATGTAGAAAAGAAATCCGATATAGCATAACAAAGCAATGGGATCGGTGAGAAATTTCTGAATCGAAGCAAGAATCGTATATTCTACTTCCTGCGTGTCATTAACAGCCCTCGTAACCGCATCCCCTTTGTTCTGACGAGTGAAATAGCTCAACGGCAGCGAAATCATCTTCACATATAAACGGTTGCGCAACATATAGAGGTAATCGCTGCGCACATGTGCCATCACCCATTGCGATAAATAAGCCGATAGATTGCGAAGAAAATAAAGAATGGCGGCACAAACGATAATCAACGCCATAGAATGTTGCAAATTACCAAAGGAAATAATGCCTCCGATAACCGAAACAATATATGAAGAAAGCGGACTGAGATTCTCAAGAGTACCGCGAAAAAGCAGCTTCACAAACGGCTCAATCATCAAAAACGTGAAGACCGTCAACACAACATACACTACATTCAACAGGAACACCCCTGTTAAACGAACCGCATAACGTGAAATGAAACTGCGTATATTCTTCATTTTTAATTCTGCATTCTACATAAAAAAGGGAGTTGCACGCCCTTGTGCGCACAACTCCCTTGAATTATTCAAGTGATAAATTAGTGAGCTAAAGAAGTAACGATAACCTTCTTAGTGATGATTGCATCGCTCGTACGCACGGTCATAATGTATGTACCGACATTGAGGTTGACAACATCAAACTGGAAGTAGTCACCATCAGAATTTTCATTAGTGAAATATTCTTTACCAGAGTAAACCAGAGTACCACTGAGTGTATTCAACGTGACAGTAGCTTCACCGCTCATGTTGTGGACACGAGCCTTCAAAGTAGTGGTGATAGCAGGAGCCGGGTTCGGCCAAACTTCCATATCAGGAGCAATCTCAGTTTCATCAACCGTCAAGTTCGGTGAAAGTTCAGGAGCTCCAGGAAGAGTTTCAGGTTCATAGTCAGGACCATCAACAGAGATATGGATAGAGTCAACAGCAAGCAACGTAGGTGTACCCTTAGCATACCAGTGACCACCAATCAGAATACCGCCGTTAGGATCAATAGCTCTAGGAGAAATAGTATTTTCAGCTATGCTCCAACCTTCTGCTTGATCTGCATGAGGATTCTGCCAATTGTCTCTGTAAGTAGTAGCATACAACTTGAAGATAACCGTGTATTCACCACCTGACAAGAACGGAGCAATCGTTTGAGTGACCGGACGTTGAGCAAGGAAGTGCATCCACAAGTCATCATAGTAGTTCGTAGTGGTCAAGAAGCTCAAATTACTATACGGGAAGTGGTTACCATAGTAGTTATTTGCACTCGGGAAATCTTCAGCAGAATATCCACTTGCACCGAAATAGTAAGATTCATCGTGCATCGGAGTAACAGAACCACCAGGATTCAACACTTGGAAGTCCATTTCGTTCTTAGTATTCCAAATGAATGAAGAAGCACCACCAGCACCAACAGTAACTGTACTAATGTAATTCTCAATGTGAGAAGCAGTCAGAGGAGTATGGTTGTCATACGGGCTTCTGTTCGTAAGAGCAACACCATTGCGGTAGAACTCATACTCAACCCAAACAAGTGTATCGTTCTTAAGACATTCGTCATTCACCTTCCAGATGTATTGCAGACCTTCACCCGTAGAAGTAGTGAAATCATTAGTAACGTTACCACTCATATCAGTAAAGATGAATCCAACTGAATTAGAGATAACCACTGATGCAGAACCAGCCTCACTGGTCTCACAACCATTTCCGTCAACAGCAGTGACAGTAACGGTGTGGACAGTAGTGCCTGTTTCACCTTCAGCAACGTGAAGGATAGCTGAGAACTCATTAGAAGCTTGCTCAACAGGAGCACCACCATCTAACGTGAAGGTGTAAGACGCAAAGCCTTCAGTTGCAGTGAACACATCCGGAACGTCATCATCACAACCATTTTCGGGAGCTGTGAGCGTAATTTCAGGAGCCGTATTGACATGCAACGTAGCCGTAGCTTGAACAGAACCGCAATCACTCTGAACAGTCACAACAATATTGGTATTATCATATTCAGCACCATAAGTTGCAGTTGCTGAATAAGCCTCACCATTGATTGTCCATGTAGGATCGCCACTCACGACATTAGAAGGATCGGTAACAAACAAATGGGCTTCAGCAAGGTCAACAGTGTTACCAGCGCAAATCGTAATGTCATCAATTGCAACAGTAGGTTTGTCAAGAATATCAAGAGCAACAGGATCTGTAGTGATAACATCGCCACAAGAGGTAACCCACTTGTAGTAAACCTCAATAAGACTACTGTTAACAACAGTATTCAATGCAATCTCAGTATCCTCGGTCGTTGCATTCACAACATACCAACTTTCAGAATCAACAGTTGCATTATTAATTACAAGCGTAGGAGCGGTTTCAATGAAGTAAGAGAACTGACTACCGCGGCAAGCAGCTTGCATCACAGGAGCAGTAGGTGTCCAAGTAGGAATGTTCAAATCAACATCAGCCGTGTCATTACCACAACCTTCTGCGCTGACGGCAATCACAAGAAGTTTGCCACCATTGTAAGAGAGAATGTGCTCGAACGGAGTTGTTTCAGGAACGATAACATAACCACCTGTTTCTGTAATCTCTTCACCCTCGGCAAAGACCTTGTAGATAACTTCGCCTTCAGTACCGGTAGCGGAATGCCAAACAACCTCATGCGAAACCACATCAGATACCATAGAGGTACGGCACATGGTACCATTCACATTAACAGTAACTTCAGGAGCGTCGGAGAGACCGATTTGGAAAGCACCAACAGTATCATAACCGCAAGAATTACCAGCATAGTACTTGATATTGATGATAGCATCCTTAGCCATCTCTTTGATTTGAGCAGCAGTGACATGTTCATAAGTATCATCACTACCCTCATTCTCAACGACAAGCAACCAACCATGCTCTGTGATTACAGAACCATTAGGTAACACATAACCAGTCACATCAGCAGCAGGTGTCGGTGAACCAGGTACCAAAATCATAGGTTCACCAGTACCAGTATTACCGCAGAATTCCTCGTTAAACAAGTCGTCAAACTCGGAAACACAACTAATCAAAGCATCAGGATTCAACACAATAGTAGGTTTGTCGCTGACAACAATGGTAGTGGCAGGAGTAGTGAATTCACCACAATCATTAGCCAAGACATAGTACAAACTTGCACCATTGTAACTATAATCAACCGTAGTTGTAGGATCGAAGACCACATATTCGGTTTCGTCAGCCATCTTCACATAAGCGGTAGCCGTAACTTCATCTCTGTCAACACCATTGGTGATCTCCCAACTGGTAGTCAGAGTCTGATTAGCGCAAATTGCATTAACAGAAACGGTACCTTCAGGAATCGTATCCACAACGAGTTGAGTCAAGATGGTATCAGCACCACAATTGTTCGTCACAATGAAACCGATATACTTGCCATTGTAAGACATCTTGATAGGATCGAGCAGATAGCTGTCAGTAACGTTCGTTTCAAGAACTTCCACAACAACATTTTCTGCATCTGTAGAATCAACAAGAACGGCATCAACCGTACATGCGGCTGCATCGTGATGATTGCTGACATATTCAGGAATCTCAATTTCAACTTCTTGACCAGCGCAAAGAGGTTCAACGTCAAGCTCGCCAGTGAAAGCAGGAATAGAATCCACATGGAAATTGATTTCATTTTCAGCAACACAATCGTTGTTACCTGAACTGCATGTGATAATCAAGCTAACAGGATCGACATTGTAAGCGAAGACATATCCCATATCGTTGATATCCTCTCCGTTCACAGTATAAGTCGTATCAGCTGCATTCTCAATAACGACATTCGTCATAATATCGGATAATGTGACACCGTAGCAATAAGAAGCAACTTCTTCAGGAACATTAATAGTCGGAACGCCAAGTATTGTGATATTGTAGGTGACAATGCTGTCACAACCCTCAGCACGAACAATAGTATCATTGAAGTTGACTGTGTAAGGATACTCCATCGTACCAGCATACAAAGCAGCCAAATCTTCCTCGCCAATTGCAGCCATCATCTTTGCATCATTCACCTGTTCGAGAGCAGGATCTTGAGAGAAGATGTCACAAACCTCAATATTAACCGTTTCACGGGCAAGAGGTTTATTAATTAAATTGAAAGTACCAGTAGCAGGACATCCATTGGTATCAACAACGCTCACACAGAAGGAGATACGTTTATTGAGTCTCCAAGGAGTTGGATCAATAGCAATAGTATCATACTTAGCAATAGAGTCAGGAACATTCACATAGAACTCATACTCATAAGGCATACCTTCAGGCCACGTTTCAGGAACGTTATCCAAATCAGTAGTATGATTCATTGTCCATTGTGCACTTACCCAAGGATCAGGAACAATACCAAGCCAACGATCTTCGTTCTCACAATTGATAAATTCATTACCTGCAATAGCTTCGTGGTCAACCGTGTAAACGATAGTACTCGTAGGATAAACACAAACCTCAACCTGTTTCACATTGTAACATCCAGTAGCAACGCTGGTGGCAGTTACTGTATAGAAACAGCACATCTCAACATCCGTGGCAACCGGTACTGTAGCACCATCGAAATATTGATGGTGACATTCCTTACGCCATCTATAAATAAAACCATCATTTTCACAATCCTCAGGCAAAGTGGCAACTGCCGTCAAGGAAGCATTCTCTTCATTGAGACAGAACTTACGAGTGTTCACAGTAATTTCAGGAACACAATCATTTTCAGTATTAATTTCAACTGTTTCAGGTTTCTCACAGCCAGAGATTGTATCAAGAGCAATCACAGTATAAGCACCAGGAGCAAGAGAAGTCCATGTAGTCGGATTCACATCGCTGGTTGCAATAGTGTCGTCACCTAAAACGAGAGTGAACACAAATCCTGCATTGGGGAAGGTGGTGGATGTAGCCGTAACCGTCATCACACCATCATACAAACTGTCAACACAAGCGTGGTTAGCAGAAATTTCAGCTTCAATAGCGATATCGTTTTCGGCCTTATCTACTACAATAGCTTCGAAATCATTATAAACACAACCGGAAATAGTATCATAGACAGTAAAGTTGTAAACACCATCCTCAAGATTTGTGAACAAGCTATCATACTGATAGGTCAAACCGCCGTCAATGCTGAACTTATAGAAGCGATTTCTAGGATAGAGTACCTCAGGAATATTGACAGGTTCAAGAGGCAAGTGTGAATAATCGAATTCAGCAGGGATGTAATTGGTATGCAACTGGATTTCGCCATTGAACGGTTCGATACAATTTACGTTCGGAGTAGGATCACCCGTGAGAAGAACATCGTCTATGCCTTTGTCAACAGTAATTGTATCAGCAATAATACAACCGGTGCGGAGATCCATAACTTCTACATAATAGAACGTATCAACCAACCAATAGAATCTGTTGATGAGATTATCATAGTCAACCTCAACATCAGCACCTTTCTGAAGCAAACCTTCAGGAGCATAATAATAAGAATAATAGTAGTATTGAACTTCATCATAAGGAGCCATCACAGTGATAGTACCATTACCAGGTTTATTGTAAGTACCTACGCAGTAAGTGTTCGGCGTCTGTTTGAGAACAAGAGCAGGGAGTTCTTGCTGCTCAACTTCAACTTCACCTTCGTACTCGCAGTAGAAATTATCAGTAACCGTATAGTTGTAAACACCAGCATTCAAACCAGCAAACTCAACAACAGCAGATTCAGCAACAACCGTATTCTCACCAAGAGTAACGGTATAATCAACTTCTGCGTTGTAGTTAGTGATAGTAATAATCACTTTACCATCATAGCTATGAGTAGGAGCCACAGCCGTGTCACAAATCGTGTTCACCACAGTGGAATCTTCAACCTCAGGAGCAATCACATTGTCAATAATGTCATACACGTGTGAAGTGGTACAACCGCTGGCATTCGTGGCCGTAACTCTATAATGGCCGGCAGCCAAATGGGTATTATCCGTAACGGTCTCCCAAACGTTGCCCACAAGCATCTCATATTGATAAGTGTAGGTGGTAACATTAGGAATAAGTGAACCATTCACTATGTTATTCTCATTATCACAATATTGGTTAGGACTGACCGTGACGGTGAAAGCAGGATTTTGAGTATTATTAGTCACATTTTTATTTACAGTCTTTGTACAACCCGTGATTGTATCGGTACCAAAGACGGAATACTGACCAGCATGCAAACCAGTTAAGGTCGTGCTCGGACCGGTATAGATAACTTCACCTTCAGTAACATCCGTGACTACAAACAAGACATTCGCTTTTGTGAACGTGAGCTTACCGTTGAACGGAGCAACACAATGTGTATTTGCATTAGCAGTGACATTGAATGTGAAACCAGTGGTAGAAATAACCGTGATAGTGATGGACGAAGTACACAAAGTGGTATCATTCTCCTTGATTACTGTATAGTCACCAGCGGAGAGATTTTGGTAAGGATAGAGAATTTCATTGCCATTGGCATCAAACACATAGTAAGTGTAACCAGGTTCAGCTGCAATGTTAATCTTACCGTTACCGTTTGCAGTACAATAGGTAGTAGGATCTGCGGTGACTTCGCCGTTGAACACAGGATAGGTAATCACTTCAGGTACATAAACATCGAAGAATGTTTCGCAACCGAAATCTGTGATAATCAAGACCCAATAAGTATGATCACCGGCAAGTTCATCGAAAATGATAGAAGTTACAGGAACTGAATCATCCCATGCAGGAATTTGAGTAATGATGGAATCAATCAGATTGATTTGATCTTCTTCATAGAAAAGTTTATAGCTGTATCCCTTAGGCATGTTCTTCAAACGGATAAGGCCGTTATAAAGTTCAACACAACGAGTGTTCGGGAATACTTCATATTCAGGAATCGGAAGAGTTTCGTGAACGGTAACAGAAACAGTATCTCTAGCTACACAATTCACGGAGTCGATAGCAGTCACTGTGTAAACATACACTGAACTGGAAACACCAGGCTCAACAGTGTCCGTATTGGAGAAAGCATGAGTATGGGCCACGGTGTCAACACCCTTTGTCCAGAAATAAGTCACAGAACCGATCGCAAGAGAATCGACGGCGTCGAAATTAAAAGTAGCCGGATCGCAATCTTCGCGCGGGGTAACAGTAGCACTAACATGGATTCTGTCAGGATAAACTAACGCTTTGAATTTATCCGTAATCGCAAGCGTATCTTCACCACATTGTGATACAACATACACGGTAACGTCAGTATCCATTGTCAGTTCTTCATCAGCAGCGGGCTCTTGCCAAATCAACTTGGGAGGCCAATGACCACAGAAGTAACTAAGATTGCCTTCAACATAATGAGTGAAATCACCCACAGTCATCCGACATTCTTCTTCAAGAGGACGGATATCATGGTGGATACCACCAGTGTATTCAGGAACGGTATCCTTCACAGGAACCCAAATGGAATCCACTGCGGTACATCCGTAAAGGTCGGTTACCATAACCTGAGCGTCATAAGTATAGGTACAGCTGTCAGGAACAATCCACAGACCAGTCGTATCTTCAACAGAAAGGATATTCACACTCTGGGAAGTAGTCCATTGGTAAGTGAGATTCGGAATAGTCTGGGAAGGATTAGAAGCGTCGCGAGCGGCAAGCCATACGATACCCACATTGGGGCTGTATGAACCATGCCAAATAAGGTGCTGACCAGGAATGTATGTATATTCCGGTTGGCATACATTATTTTCATGAGGAATAATCACGATATCGGGAGCTGCATGGACATCGATGATTGCATATTCGGAAGACTTGCTACAACCATAGAAATCAGTGACTGTCATATTGACATGATAAGCTCCGGCCGCAGTGGGAACCACGTATGTGTTCACTGCTCCTGTGTTGCCAAAATTAATTATTGCTTCAGACTCCATGCTACCCCATTGGAATGTCAGAGGGTGAGCAACTTCAAAATGGTGACCGAAATCAACCAAAGTGGAATCGAATGAGAGGAATGCGGTGTCACCCAGACAGATCACAGGATCAACCGTGACATTCGGGACAATAAGCGTGTCAGGTTCAAACCAGAATGCCAAGGTGTCGGCTTCATTACCGCAACCATCTTTAACCACAACCTCAACAGTCAACTGATTACCCACCAAGTCTCTGAAAATATCCTTGGTGTTATATGCCAACACGTGGCCGAATTGAGAGGATTCCTCCCAATAGAAATCAGCATGATTCATAAGAAATGCTGAATCGAATTCCACGCAGTTATCTGCCACCTTTCCGAGGAAAGCCATAACAAACTCTTCTTTAGAAAGAGAATTAAACGTACAGTTCGTATCACGTTTCGGTTGCAAACGCTCATAGATAGGTCTGTTCGGCGTGCCCACGAAATACGGAGCAGTAAGGTCATGGGCGGTAAAGATCTGTGTGAAAGTAGCGGTGTTATCACAGTAGTCATAGAACGTATAGGTTCTCACCAAAACATTCTCACAAGTATCATCAGCCGCATAGGTGGAATCCTTGTAAGTGAAATGGTCAATACCGCAATCATCGCTAATCGTGGTCAGGCCATCGAAACCACTCATCGTTTTGATGGTGTCAGGACGGTTGGCACCTTCGAAATTACACTGGTTAACCGTAACAGTCCAAGTAGCCGGTTCTACAGTAGGAGGTACAATGTCCTTAGCAATAAATGTGGCAGTGTCTCTTACATAACAACCGTTAGCATCCGTGACTTTATAATAGAGATGGTAAACTCCATTACATTCAAAGTCTGTAATCTTGGTATAAGGTTTATGGTAATCCGTAACCTGTTGGTTGTTCGGGTTGTACAAGTGGGCAGTGTCATTAGCGTCAAAGTCAGAAACTTGATAAACAGTGTACGGGAATTCTGTTTGATTTGACGTGACCACCATCGTGAAATACACATTATCCGGACGCGGGCAAATGGTGTCCAGATAGGTGAGCTGGATTTCAGGAGTCTGATGGAACATAACCGTCACGACAGCATATTGTGCTGAATAGCAATCCGTTTCAGCATTATAAGCTCTGACATGGTAAGTAACCAACTGATCAACGTTCGCTGTCGGTCTGATATCCGCCAGAGTAACATTGTAAGAGTCTCCCGTGTGAACAGCTTCGCCGTTGAGGAACCAGACACTCGTCGTGGAGCATTGATGAACATCGTTAGCACGGCTGACCGTAAGAGTCATCGTAGTGGCTTCGTTCTCATTACAGATATCGTATGAACCACCTGTAGGAGCAGGGAGCTCTCTGATAGTCACGTTGATTTGAGCAGCCGGACCTGTACATTCTACCTCTTCACCACACGTATTATATATATTGACCTGACGGACATAATACGTATGGGTGCCCACGGTAGTGGGAGCGGCGGGGACTGTTGTGGTCCAGCCAGTATTGCCGTTAAGTGACCATTCAAGTCTCACTGCAACAACACCCTTGTTGGCCGTGTCAGCCAAAGTCACCAGTGAGTTCAGATTGATATCAGAGCATTTGCAAACAGTAAGATTTTGGGTTTGCACTTGCGGGGTCTCGCGCACATAGAAGTGGAAGCGATTCACGCTGTCAGTATGGAAATAAGCGCAATCGGTATTGGCATCCCCTCTGTATTCACCAAAGACGACATTGGTGTCAGGCATAGTGACATCAAAATGGTAAACGGGACGGCCATAATCAACAGAGCCACCCTCGCACACCTCCATGCAAGCTTCACCGAAGTCGGGACGTCCGATAGTATCTTCTACCAAGACAGGGCCACAGCAAGACTGATGACCACCGACATAATCCGTTTCAGACATCGTTCCATCAGGATTCTCTTTCCAGAATTCGTTCATCCAAGGAGTACCGCCGAGGCGTTGGCGTACACGCATGACCAATTTGTAGTTACCAACTTGTTTCCATTTGAGAACAACGATATTTCTCGTTTGTTCAAAGAAGTCCATATAGAAGTAGTCATGATTTTGGCTGTAAACATTGACCTGACCGGCAGCCGGAACAATTTGTCCAAGTAGAGACAGGACAGCCATAGGAGTTCCATGTTCCGCTTGCATAGCACCCGGATAGTTTGTCGGAGCATCACCGTGGCAGTTTAATCCAGAGATGGTATCAAGCAACGGGATACCAGAAGCTAAGCTTTGGTCTTCACAATAACCGAATCCGTTAAACACGCGACCGCCCAGCCAATGGATGGACTGGCATTGGCCGTACTGATTGAGGTGGTTGTAGAAGGTGTAAATGCCAAACTCCGCGTAGTTGGAGAGGTTGTCATTCACCTCTTCCCACTCGCCGGTTACATCATTTTTGCGCAGGAGCACCCAGTCAATGGAGACCTTTGTTTTTGGATCCAGACCGCATGTGTTGCAGAAGTGCAACTCATACAGTTCTGTATTACCAATCGTGGTGACATTACCTGGCAATACGGTAGAGCCATTGAGAAAATGGCCCAACGTATGGCTCAACGGTAATTTGCCATCAGGCGGCATGTTCACAACGCCGTAAACGGTGTCGGGTTGAAGATTCTCAATCCAGAAACCGCTTTTACAACCATCGCCACTCTGCGCCCTAACGCCGAAGCTGAAAAGCCCCAGCAGAATGCTTAGAAAGCAAATTGATAATAGTTTTTTCATACTGTTTTTTTTTTAATTTGTAATTTATATTATTTATTTTATTTATTCAAATCCTTTTTTTGCCTATAATTCAACACTATACATTACATTACACTATACATAATTTTTAACCTGCAAAAATACATTTTTTTTTTATTGTTTATCCATTTATCTTATTTTTTTCGTTTTTTTTCAACTTTTATTATAAAGCACTGATTACAAGCCGATTAAAAATAATCAACAATTTCAGTTTTTTTTCAACATGTCATTTTTCCCTTAATTTACAAGAGATTTGGCGTACTAACATTCACTCTTTGTTCATATTCTACCTTATTAATATATACGGGATTTGATATTGTAAGGTTACACGTGCTTACATCCCTCTATCGCTGCAAAAAGGAAGGAAAAACAACATCGCGCCGAGAATTCAAAATTTCGGCGCGATGTGATTATGGGGTTGGTGTGTTGGAATCTGGGCCACTTATCGGATAATCTTAAATTCGGTCCTGCGATTAGCCGCTCTCCCTTTTTCTGTGCTATTGTCAGCAACAGGCATCCTCATGCCATACCCCTTGTACTGCAAGCGGTTAGCGGGTATGCCTTTCTGAACAAGATAGTCGTACACCGCTTTCGCGCGGTTTTCGGACAAGCGATCGTTGTACTCATCTGAACCTTGGTTATCCGTGTGACCGCCAATTTCTATACGCACGGTGTTTTGTTGCAAATAGGAAACGAGCTTGTCCAATTCCACAAAGGATTCTGGTTTCAACTCGGTTTCGTCGAAGTCAAAGAAGACGTTCTTGAGCGTGACCACCGTGCCTACATCCGTAGGTTGCAACAGTATATCTTTGAGATACGGAGACAGTTCCGTATATGTTTTCTCCAATTGGAAGTTTTCGGAATAGAAAGGATAGTCGGGATGGGAGACGTTGAGCAGGATGTTGCCTCCTGTATGCACACAAGCAAGATAACTTCCAGTTTGGGCATCTGAAAATGTGGAGGTCAGTAGCTGTTTGGTATTCAGGTCAATCATTTCAATACGAGCTGCCAAGGGTTCACCGGTAAAAGCATCTTTTACACGACCTTTGATATAGGTAACAGGATTGGGGCGTAATTGGTCGTCCAATTCGAAACTGTAGAGATCAAGTCCGCCAAAACCGCCTTCCTTGTCGGAAGAAATATAAGCTTCCGTGCCTGTTGCATTAATGAAGATATTGATCTCATCGGCAGGAGAATTGATGGGATAGCCCATATTGACGGGCTTACTCCAAGTGCCGTCAGACTGAAATGTGCTGTAATAAAGGTCATAGCCGCCCATACCGACCCGGCCGTTGGAGGCGAAATAGAGTGTTCGACCATCACTGTGGATGAACGGTGCCGCATCATCGCCCGGAGTGTTGATGGCAGGTCCGAGGTTTTCCGGAACGGAGAATTCACCCTCGGCGGTCATAGTGGTCTTCCAAATATCCATCCCGCCAAAACCGCCAGGGCGGGAAGAGGCAAAATAGATGGTCATGCCGTCAGCGGCCATGGTGGGCTGGCTCTCCCAAGCGGAAGTATTCACCGGAGAACCAAAGTTGCGAGGCCGCGACCATCGGTCACCGATGCGCTTGGACCAGTAAATGTCACAGCTACCCATTCCGAAATCGGCATCGCACATTGTATAAAGTAAATACTTACCATCAGGGGAGAGACACTGCGCACCCTCGTTATAGCCGGACTTCACGGGTGCACCAAGTTCCTCACGAGGCGACCAAGCCCCAAAAGATTTTCGACTGGAGTAAAGATCCTCTTCATTGAGGCAGAATGCACACACCGTGCTTTTATCGCGTGGCCTCTTCACAGTGAAAACAATCTGTTCATCATCAGCTGTAATGGCCGCCAGATACTCGTCCCAATCCGAATTTATGTTCGAGCCCAAGTTCATCAGTTCAAAACTTCTGGGATTCTTCATGGATTCGATGGCAAATTTGCAGTTAGCTATCGTTTTCTGAGCATCTGGAAGAATTTCCGAATATTGAATACCTTTTTGCATGAAAAGCTGGAGCGTCTTAAGGGCGTACTCGTATGCCCCACACTTGGCACCTTCATTACCTGCAATATAATAGAGCATCGGATCCGGTTCCCCGATCAAGTCAATTGCACGCTGATAATTCAACATCGCTGAATCTGACATGAGGTTGAAATTAAAAACATCGCCCTTCATGATATATATGTCTGGGTAATTGGGATCCTTTATTTGAGCTTGGTTTAGATAGTCCATCGCCTTAACAAAATCCTGCGACTGCATGGCCTTGCCAGCTTTCTCACATAATGGAACCGCCTTCGAGGTCTTTTGTGCATACGAGATTCCTGGCAAAAAACCAAGAGAAATACACAATAATATAATATATACTATTTTTATATTATTCATATTTTATTTTAATGCTATCTCAAGTCTTTCTTTGCCCGTTCCCAATAAACATCCATTTCTTCGAGAGACATGTCCGTAAGTTGGCGGTTGTCTTCTTTCACCATCTTTTCCAAAAGTTGAAAACGGCTCATAAATTTGCGGTTGGTTTTCTCCAAGGCATCTTCAGGATGGATATGGAGGAAACGAGCGTAATTAATAAGGGAGAAAAGAACATCGCCAAATTCCTCTTCCATGCGGACAGGGTCTTCCTTGTCAACCTCCGCCTTCAATTCGCCAAGTTCCTCTTTCACTTTGTTCCAAACATCTTCTTTGTTGTCCCAGTCAAAACCGACCCCGCTCACTTTATCCTGAATGCGGTAAGCTTTGGTGAGAGCGGGCATTCCGGATGGAATTCCTCCAAGAACGGAACGATTCCCTTCGGTCTGCAGTTTGATTTTCTCCCAATTCTCGTGTACTTCGTTGGCAGAATCAGCCTTCATTTCACCATAGATATGCGGATGTCGGCGGATCAATTTGTCACACAACTGATTAAGAACGTCTTTAACGTCAAATAATTGTTGCTCTGATGCGATTTTTGAGTAAAAAACGATGTGCAGCATCAAATCGCCGAGTTCCTTGCATACATCTTTGTAATCTTTCTGGAAGATGGCATCGGACAACTCGAAAGTTTCCTCCACTGTCAAGTTGCGCAAGGTGTCAAACGTCTGCTCACGATCCCATGGGCATTTTTCGCGCAACTCGTCCATGATTTCCAGCAGATGCCGGAAACCGGCGAGGGCTTCTGCGTATTTATCAGGGTTATTCATGACTATGACTATAAACTATGACTATAACTATAACTATGACTGTTCTTAGTCCTGGTTATAGTTATAGTTATTGTTATTGTTATTGTTAGTACGCACGGGCGAAAAGTACACGTTGGTGTGACGGTTTGCCGGTCAGGATGCACTTACCCTCTTCTTGCGGGTTGTTGAACGGAATGCAGCGGATGGTCGCCTTGCAAAGATCCTTGATTTTTTCTTCCGTTTCAGGTGTACCGTCCCAATGGGCATACACGAAACCGGGCTTATTGTCCAGTAAATCGACAAATTCATCCCAGGTGTCGGCTTTGTATGTGTGTTCTTCGCGGAATTTCAACGCTTTATTGAACAAATTTTGCTGGATTTCATCCAAAAGTTTCTGAATATGCTCCACTAACGTATCGAAAGAGACATTATACTTCTCCATCGTATCGCGACGAGCGACTTCAGCCTCGTTGTTCTCCATATCTTTCGGTCCGATAGCAACGCGCACAGGCACGCCCTTGAGCTCATATTCGTTAAATTTCCAACCGGAACGTTTGGTGTCGTCATTGTCAAACTTGACTGCGATGCCAAGAGCCTTCAGCTTTTGCACAAGCGTATCTGCCTTAGCTGCAATCTGTTCGCGTTGCTCGTCAGTCTTGTAAATCGGTACTATAACCACTTGAATAGGAGCAAGAACGGGTGGCAGGACAAGGCCATTGTCATCGGAGTGGGTCATGATAAGGGCACCGATGAGACGAGTGGAAACACCCCAAGAAGTAGCCCAAACATATTCAAGCTCATTCTTTTGGTTAAGGAACTTAACATCGAAAGCCTTGGCAAAGTTTTGGCCGAGGAAATGGGAAGTACCTGCCTGCAAGGCTTTACCATCCTGCATCAAAGCTTCGATACAGTAGGTGTCAAGGGCGCCGCCGAAGCGTTCGTTCGGGGATTTCACACCCATAATGACCGGAATTGCCATATGTTTTTCCGCAAAATCGGCATATACGTGGATCATTTTATCGGTTTCCTCGAGAGCTTCCTCGCGAGTGGCATGGGCGGTGTGGCCCTCCTGCCATAAGAACTCGGCAGTACGAAGGAAGAGTCGGGTACGCATCTCCCAACGGACTACATTCGCCCACTGGTTGCAAAGAATCGGCAGGTCGCGATACGATTGAATCCAATTCTTGTATGTATCCCAGATAATGGTTTCGGAGGTGGGGCGCACTATGAGTTCCTCTTCCAGTTTCGCATCCGGGTCAACGACCACTCCCCCACCGTTGGGATCGTTTTTCAGACGGTAGTGTGTAACCACGGCACACTCCTTGGCGAAACCCTCCACGTGGCTGGCCTCTCGACTGAAGAACGATTTGGGAATAAAAATCGGGAAATAGGCATTGGAATGCCCCGTATCTTTAAACATTTGATCCAACTGACGTTGCATTTTCTCCCAAATGGCGTATCCGTAAGGCTTAATCACCATACATCCGCGCACGGAGGAGTTCTCTGCCAAATCCGCTTTCTTCACAATGTCATTATACCACTGCGAATAATTCTCATCTCTTGTACAAAAATTTTTTGCCATAAATTCTGATATATATTAACTTTTTAGTACTTTTGCCGTCTATTAAAAATTGAAGTGCAAAAATAAAAAAATAAGAGATAAGGAGGACACTATGAAAAAACAATTTTTAATCCTTGCGAGCGCAATAACCTGCTTATTAGCAGCTTGTTCCACCGCTAATTTCGCCTATTACGACGACATATACTCGTCATCGGGTGAAAAAAGTGCCCCGACTGTGAAATCCACCCCCGCACAAACGGCCAACAACGCCACTGTGGAGGCGGATTCCATCATTTATGAAACCGATGAAAACGGCAATTTGCTGCGTACGCTGACCTACTATCCCGGCAGCACCGAGCCGGTAGTCACAACCTATATGGAAGTTGCTGAGGAAGAGAATGCCTCCCCGACCTACTCTTCCGGCGGTGGCAGCAGCTACTCGTATGATCCCGATGACTATTACGACTACTACTACAGTTCCCGCATCCGCCGCTTCCACAACAATTACTACACTGGGTGGAGTTATTACGACCCCTATTTCACCAACATGTATTGGTACGACTACTATCCATCTAATTGGGGATTAAGTATTTACATGGGATATAATTGGTGGTGGCCGAATTACTATTACCGTCCATACTACTACTCGCCCTATTGGTATGACTACGGGTTCCACTACGGCTGGGGCTGGTACAATCCCTACCACAATTGGGCTTACTACGACCCGTGGCACCATCACCATGGCTGTGATCCCATCGACTACTACCACAACCACCATGACCAGAACCACAGCTACTACTATGGACATCGTAATAACATCGGGCCGTCAGTGGGTAACGGCAACGGCCGTGGAGAACTCCCTGAAGACGGCCATCACGGCGGAATGGCTGGCGGAGGTTATGGCAACGGTGAAACCAACAACCACTACTCGGTAACCTCCACCCCAACATCCTTCAACCAACGCTACGATAACCTTGCCAGCGGCACAACCGGAACAGGTAGCTCCTTCAACAACGGTGGCACCAATTCTTCCACCACACCAACGTCTATTGTCACAGGTGCTCGTACGGAAGCCAAACCCGTTTCCAAACCTACGGATATCACCGTTCAACCGTCAACGCCTGGGGTTTCAACTCCCACAACTGTAACCACCTCAAGAACTGAATCTTCCAACTCAAACATCTCAGTTGTGAAACCCACTTCATCGAACAAGCCGAGTGCTAACGTTTCTTCTTCAAGAACGGATGCCTCCAACACCGGCAAGCCGAGCAGTACGGTGACCCGCACCGTGGTGACTCCTTCCAGAGTAGTCACCCGTCCTGCAACCACAACCAGACCTACTACCACAACTACAACCAGACCTGCGTCATCAAACTCAACTTATTCAAATCCAAGGAACTACGACACCCCATCTACTCCTTCTAACAACAGACCTTCTTCTTATAGCACACCAAGTTACAACAGACCCTCTCCAAGCAACTCTTCAAGCAGTCGTTCCAACTACAGTACTCCGTCGAGCAACAGTCGTCCCAACTACTCCACCCCATCAAGACCCTCGTATAGCAGCCCCTCAAGCAGCAGTTCGTCCAGCAGCAGATCTTCTTTCAGCGGATCGTCCAGCAGCAGCAGATCTTCCTCCAGTTCGTCTCATAGCAGTTCTTCCAGTTCATCTCACAGTGGAGGAAGGAGATGATTCATAATTCATAATGCATAATGCATAATGCATAATTAAACTCAAACCGTAAAAAAATCAGGAATGAAAAGAATAGCAACATTGATTATCGTTATAATGAGTGTGTTTGGAATGGCCAATGCACAAGGGGATTATGAAGCTTTCACGTTTTCGCAGGCAGATTATTTGGGTACTGCCCGTTTCATGGGTGCCGGTGGTGCATTTGGCGCTACGGGCGGAGATTTCTCAGCTTTGAGCACCAACCCCGCCTCCATCGGGCTCTTCAAACGTTACGAAGTGTCCTTCACCCCGATGTCTCTCAACTTTGGGTACTCTGACACTTACTATTATGGTGATAAAAGTTCCGCCCGGAAGTTCAAATACACCCTTCCGCAGGCCGGCATCGTAATGCCTCACAATATCCACAGAGACAACGAATGGAAATCTTGGCAGTTTGGCTTCGGTTATAATCGCATCATGGACTACAACAATACCTTCCGCGCCAACGCACAGGTAAACAGCACACTGATGGATATGGTGTTAAACCACGTGAATGGCACCTACTACGACAACCTAACAGGCGACGGATACCTGTTTTGGAACAGCTGGCTAATTGACACACTTTCAGGAACAAACAACCAATATTACAGCCGTTTTAGTAATCATAACATCAATCAGAGAGCTGTAGTGACACGCAGCGGTGCCATCGATGAAATGGTGTTCAGTTTCGGTGGCAACTACGGTGACAAATTATATTTCGGTGCTACGGTAGGATTCCCATTCCTCGACTTCAAAGAGACCACCACTTACTTTGAGGCTCCTGCTGAAGGAGGCGACCTCTACGGAATCAATGATTATACGCTTTATTCCGAACAAAGGAATTCGGGGACTGGTGTGAACCTCAAAGTTGGCATCCTCTATCAACCCGCTGATTTTGTGCGTATCGGTGCGGCTTTTCACACACCCACCTACTATTGGAAAATTAAAGACAACTTCTATAGATCTATGACAACCCATTACTCCAATGGTAACAACAACGAAGATTCTTATAGCAACTATAACAGTTTTACACTCACCACTCCGCTGAAGTTCAATGTAGATGCTGCTTTTCTCATTGCCAAGCGAGCGTTCATTTCCGCCGAATATGAATTTCAGGATTACGGAATGGCCACCTTGTATGAGGACAATTATGACTATGTCATGGAAAATGATGCCATCCGTGAGAAATTCGGCATCTCGCATAGTATCCGAGTGGGCGGTGAAGTCAACATCACGCAAGGGTTCGCCCTGCGCGCCGGCTACCGTCTGAAGATGTCCCCGTACAAAATGACGGAATCCCCGTATAACAACACCACCCATTTCATCTCCGCCGGATTAGGTTTCAGAGGAAAAGTCATGTTCGGCGACCTCGCGTACGTCCTGCGCATGAGCAAAGACGCCTACTGGCTGTACGATGCATACGGCGCTCCTTGCAACTATGCTTCCAAAGTCCACAGTGTGGTGGCTACCATTGGGTGCAAGTTTTAGACGTGAGACGTATGATACGTATGTAGAGACGCAAAATTTTGCTTCTCTACCCAATCCGAAACCAGAAACCTGAAAATTGAAACGGTTCATCATCATCATAACTTTTACAGTCGCCCTGTGCTGCGCCAACGCCCAGGAGCGACTTTTTTCTGACACGCCCTGCGAATACATCACCACCGACATTCAGGGGAATGTATTCCTCGTACATGGTTCCAATTTGGACATGCTTCCCGCCGATGGGACGAAACCGCTGAACTACAGTGAGCCCACCTACGGCAACATCGCGCAAGTGGATGCAGGCATCGCCTCCAAAATCCTCGTCTTTTACCGCGAAAGCGGCACTATCATACTGTTAAACAGCGAGTTGTCCCCTGTCGGGAATCCGCTAAGCCTGTTCAACAAATCGCTGATGACCGTTTCTTTGGCGGCCATGGGCAATCCCAACAAAATCGTGTTGTACGATGAAGCCAATCAGGATTTACTCATCACCGACCTCAGTCTGAATTCCATCAACCGTACACACATCACTTTTCCAGGCGACTTCCACCCGACAGACATGCAGGTAGTTCCGGAACACCGCATCGCCCTACTGGACACTATTCACGGAATTTGTCTATTTGACTTTTTCGGCACCTTTGAAAAAGAAATCCCGATTCCTGGCGTGAAGGCTATGCAACTGATGAAAGATCAACTGATTTATCAGAAAGACAACAAGTTGTATCAATACATTATACCCACTGCATCTTCTCCAATGAGTATTGAAGAAATTGACATTCAGCTGCCAATCATCGAGCGATTTCATTTTTTCCATAACCTATTTTACTACATTGACGACCGGAACATCCCATACAAAATAGATCTTTAATTCTTCATCACATAAAAACATAGAGACGCAAAATTTTGCGTCTCTACATTCATCATACGTCTTACGTCCAAAGTCTCCCGTCCTATTCGTGTTTGTACACGGGCAGCGGCTGATCGATTTGTTCATTCCACGGCAGACCGTAGCCGCCGATTTCGTTCATGAAGGGATCCGGATCGAACTGTTCGACATTGAAGACGCCTTGACCTTTCCATGTACCAGTGAGGATCATCTTCGCGCCTAACATGGCGGGCACGCCAGTCGTGTAAGAAACGGCCTGTGCACCGACTTCTTTGAAACATTCGGCATGGTCGCAGTTGTTCCACACGTAGTAGGTGCGTTCCTTGCCGTCTTTGACACCCTTGATCTGGCAACCGATGGAGGTTTGGCCATGGTAGCCTTCGCCAAGAGAAGAAGGTTCGGGCAGCACAGCCTTCAAGAACTGCAACGGCACAATCTCCATACCCTTGTAGTTGATGGGCTTGATACTGGTCATGCCGACTTCTTGCAAGACATTCAGCACGGTGAGGTATTTCTGTCCGAAGGTCATCCAGAAACGGGCACGCTTGATGGTCGGATAGCTCTTCACAAGCGACTCAAGCTCCTCATGATAAAGCAGATAGGATTCACGGTCGCCAATATTCGGGTATTCCACGGGACGATGGATCGACATCGGGTCGATTTCCACCCACTGACCATTTTCCCAGTATTTACCGCGTTGGGTGATCTCACGAATGTTGATTTCGGGATTAAAGTTTGTGGCGAAAGCCTTGCCGTGGTCGCCGGCGTTGCAATCCACGATGTCGAGATAGTGCATCTCGTCGAAGTAGTGCTTGGCAGCGTAAGCGGTGTAGATGCTGGTCATACCAGGGTCGAAGCCGCAGCCGAGGAGAGCCATGATGCCAGCCTCTTTGAAACGATCGTGATAGGCCCATTGCCAGCTGTACTCGAATTTCGCTTTATCACGGGGTTCATAGTTGGCGGTATCCATGTAGTTGGTCTTGGTGGCCAGACAAGCATCCATCAGCGGAAGATCCTGATACGGAAGTGCCACATTGATCAACAAATCAGGCTTATAGCTTTCGAGCAGACGCACTGTCTCCTCCACATTGTCGGCATCCACCTGGGCGGTTTGGATGCGGTTGCCGCCGATGTGCGCAGCGATAGCGTCACATTTCGCCTTCGTACGAGAGGCCAGCATGATTTCGGTGAAAACTTCCGGTACGGAAGCGCATTTGTGAGCCACGACGGAACCTACGCCGCCCGCTCCGATAATAAGAACTTTTGCCATCTGTCTATGATTTTTATGATTGATTCGATTTGAGAATGCAAAAATACATTTTTTTTTGCAGAGACGTTTCAGAAAACTCTCTACTCCATCCAACGTTTGTAAATCGTCCAAGCTGCATCAAAAGAAGAGCAAGGAATACCAGAAACGTTCAGCAATTCGCGTTTCAGTTACAGCGGTTTGACTGTGTATTTTAATATGGTTTTCGGTCCAAATGTGCTCGAACTTGGAAAGCTCCTCACCGAAGACTCCTTACCGTTGAGCCGCCGGAGGTATTGCAGTTGACGATAGGATCACACTCGTCAGACACAGTTCCGTAGATGAGGGTACTTGCGCCACTGAGCTCCACATTCAGACTGGAACAGACGGTGACATCGGCGTCGCTGGCACCGCTCATTTGTCCAGACACAGATTGTGCGTTAAGGTTGGCAGCTTTCAGGGTGCTGGCACCGCTGAGGTCGATTTCCATTTTCTCTTGGCAGTAGCCATTAACGAAGGCGGTTGATGCGCCAGAGATGTCAAAGTTTATCTTTCCGATCACTCTGTCGTGAGCCAATTCTCCCACCGTGATGATCACGTCTGTCTCTTGGTCACTCACGTCACTTGAAAAGCATTGCTCACATCAAGCCTGGTGTAGGAACCGTTTACTGGATAGTTTTTGGTGGCGAGAGAACCCAGTCTTTTGAGCAACCAAGTAATAGGGCGCACAAAAACATCATGATCAACGTTTTTTTCATATCTGTAATTTTTAGTTGATATCCTTGTTTTTTCGACGGCAAAAACACGCACTTACTTCCTTACAATTTCACCGTGATCAGTACCACCGCGATGATAGCGATGGCAAGTCCTAAATAGTTCTTCCACGTCAGCTTCTCCTTGAAAAGCAGCCAGCCAATCAAGGCGGTGAGGCAGACTACCCCGATGTTGTAGATGGGGAACAGCACCACGTTATCGAAATAGCGCATCGCGTGAAACACACAATACGTGGAAAAGAAGTTGATGACCCCCAAAGTGATGCCGCCGAGAAGGCTCTTACTCTGCCATTTAGATTTGCCGCTTATGAGGTCATAGGCTACCAAAATGATGCCGAACAACATGGCAATCAGATAGATGAAAGCAATCATAAAACCCATGTTGTCGCCCGTGTTGCGTTGCTCGTTAAGCTTCATCAGAATATCGCCCGTACCCGTGCCGAAGAAAATCATAACAGGCAGCAACCAGTTGATTTTTCTTGTGTTGTCGGATGTCTTGCCATCTCCTCCCACCACTAAAGCCAAGGCTACCAGAGCCAAGACAATACCTGTCGAGACCTTCAAATTCAGTTGTTCATGGAAGATGAGAACGCCGGCCAAGGTGGGCAGCACCACCGACAGCTTGCTGGAAAGCGAGGTGATGGTAATGCCCGACAACTGCGTGGATGCGGTCATCAGCAAGTAGGTGAAGATGAACCAAAAACCCGTCAGCAACGACAACCCGAACCAGGGTTCATGGACCAGTTGGGAGAGCGTGTCGTTGTGCCTGCATATCAGGAAACCGGTGACCACAGCGAAGACGTAGTTCCACATCAATGCTTGGTGATTGTCCAACTCGAAACGCTTGAAAAAGCGCATGGCGACAAAGACACCTGATGAAAACACTATGGCTAAAACGAGGTAAATCATTTGGGCGGCAAAGGTACTATTTTTAGGCCATCTGCGGTGACAATGGGTAAATCGTCCCTTCTAATTCCGATAGAATTCCCACGTGTCGGAATGTCCGTCGCGGTAGGTGAAGCTCCACTGCAGTTTTCTGTTACCGCTCTTGCAGGCGGTCATGCTGGTGGCAACAATTACCACAGCGCAAAGGGTTATCCGTTTTTTCATTTCAGATTCGTTTTTGGAGCGCAAAAATACATTTTTTAGACAATTGGCATTGACAAATAAATCCGTTTTTTGAGAATATATTATCAAAATAGATTGTATTTTTGCCACGATTTTAAATGTAATAAAGATGAGAAAACTAGTTGTTATAATTTTGGCGTTTTTCATGCTCGAGACGTTTCATGAAACGTCTCTACAGGCGCAGGATCTGGCGCACTACAAACGGATTGTCAAAGAATTGAGTTCCGCGAAGTACCAGGGGCGCGGCTATGCCTACGGTGGCGCCAACAAGGCTGGGAAACACCTATTGAAAGAGTACAAGAAAGCGGGCGTGGACGAAGTGAGGTGCCAGCCGTTCACTATCGACATCAACACCTTCCCCGGCAAGATGGAAATGTCTGTGGATGGCAAGAAATTGACCCCGGGCGTCGATTTCTCCATGCGCGAGTACTCTCCAGGCGTGCGCGGCACCTACAAACTCTACTATGTTGATACGAACAACTACGACGCCGAGAAGATGTTTGCCGACCTGGCGAAACCCGAGTACAAGGACTGCTTCGTGGTCTGCGACTTCTTTTTTTCGTACCGCCATTACAAAGATTTTCAGAAAATTTGGGGTAAAGAAGGTTGTTCCAATGCTGGTCTGATCCAGACGTGGCCTCCCTTGCTGAAATTCTACAAGGCATACGGCGAGAAGGTGATGGGCAAGCCCGTCATCTGGGCCACCTCCGACTTCCCGAAGGATGCCAAGACCATCACCGTCAACATCGAGAACGAGTTTCTGAAGGACTACGAGCTCTTCAACGTCATCGCCAAGGTGGAGGGTCGGCGGCACGACAGCTGCTATGTCTTCACGGCGCACTACGACCACCTCGGCAACCTCGGCAAGAAGGTGTTCTATGCGGGAGCCAACGACAACGCCTCCGGCAGCGCCGCCATCGTGACGCTTGCGGCCTACTACGCCAAGAACCGTCCCGAGTATGATATGTACTTCATTGCCTTCTCCGGCGAGGACGCCAACCTGCGTGGCTCGGAATACTACGTGGATCACAACCCTGTCGTGCCGCTGTCGCAGATCAAGTACCTGTTCAACATCGATATGATCGGCGACAACAACCCGGTGCAGTACTGCGAGGTCAGCGACGAGGGATTGCGCGGTTACGCTTTGATGGAGCGAATCAACGATGAGAAGCACCATTTCAAGGGACTGAACCGTGCCGAGCTGGAGGGAAACAGCGACCACTATCCGTTCGCCCTGCGCCACGTGCCGTGCATCCTCTTCGAGAACGAGAGCGGCGACGCGTTCCAGTACTACCACACCGTCAACGACGACTGGGAGCACGCGGTGTTCGACACGTACGAGCCGCTCTTCCGTTTGGTGCAGGATTTTATCGAAAGATATTGATATTTGGTTTCCCGCAGAACTCGCAGAACATCGCAGACTTTTTTCTGCGCAAATCTGCGAGTTCTGCGGGAGAATATTTTTCCTAATTTCGCGCTCAAAAAGACATCACCTTATGAAGAAGTACCGAACCTCTATTCTCCTGTTCGCCATTTTCGAGGTCATTGCCGTATCGCTTTGGCTCTCAACAGGCAACCTCTTCTTTCTGTTGAACTTTTCTTACATCGGCATCTGCCTTGGTGTGGGTGGGATATTGATGTCGGCGGGATGGAAATACGCCCGCGAGTTCGTGCAGTTCACCGTGGGAAGCTATATCCTGGTGTTCCTCGGCCTCATCTGCCGCGAGAATATGCAGATGGAGGGGTTCTGGTACTACCTGCTGTCCGGGGTTGTCGGGGCGGGGGTGCTGCACTACCTCATCGCCAAGATCTTCGGGCCGTTGCTGTTCGGGCGCGGCTGGTGCGGGTTTGCCTGCTGGACCGCTATGATCCTCGACCTGCTACCCTACAAGCAGCCCGCGAAACCACGGAAATCTTTCGGATGGGTGCGCTATGTGATGTTCGCGCTGTCACTCGCCATCGTTATCCTGCTGATGTGCCTCGGCAAAGCCGACAAAACGACGATGTTCTACCTTTTCGTGGCCGGGAATGTGCTCTACTACGCCGTCGGAATCGTCCTGGCTGTCGTGTTGAAGGACAACCGCGCCTTCTGCAAGTACATCTGTCCGATCACCGTCTTCCTAAAGCCGATGAGCTACTTCTCGTTACTACGTATCAAGTGCGACGAGGAGAAGTGCATCCATTGCGACAAGTGCCTGAAAGTCTGTCCGATGGAGGTGGAGGTCAACAACAACTCGCGCAAGCGGAAGAACGCCACCGAGTGCATTCTCTGTCAGCAGTGCAAGAAGGCGTGTCCAGTGGGGGCGCTGAAATAGTCACTCCCGCAGACTTCGCAGAACATCGCAACCTTTTTTCCGCGCAAATCAGCGAGTTCTGCGGGCATCCCACTACCACACAAACGGAATCACTTTGTAGCGAACTTTCTGTTTATACTCCGTGTATCCCTCTAGCCCCTGCTCCAAGACAACCTCCTCGTTGCGGATGCGCTTGGCGATGATGGGGATGTAGAGCAGCATAATCAGAAACGACCACCCACTTCTGTTCCCCTTGTTTCTCTTTGGCATCCAACCGCTTGCGCAACAATTCGGGCTGGCGGAGCAACAGCACCACACCCGCAATGAACATTGGCCCAAACAGCAAGGCGATGAAAAGCCATCCCTGCCAGTAGGCGAAGGTGCACGCTGGCACAAACAGCAACGCCCCCACCAGCACTAATCCGGCGAGGAACTTTGTCAGGGCTTGGAAAAAGAGTTTTGAGATCATCGGTTTCAATTATCAGCTGTTTTTCGGCTGCAAAAGTACTATTTTCCTGATATTTTCCCGCAGAATTCGCAGACTGACGCAGACTTTTTTCTGCGGCAATCGGCGCGATTATGTGCATCCTATGGCTTGCTACTTTTCCTTTTTTGCCAAGGCAACCAAACGCTGACCCAACTCGTATGCGTGTTGCAAGTCGGTGGCGAAGTGCTCGTCGCGGTAACGGCGTTTGTCCTCCTCGGAGAAGTATGTGAAGGCATAGCGCGAGTAGTCGTTGAACTGGTAGGTGTTGCAGGCGTAAAGCGTCTCGCTGTGCCCGAAGTTCTCTCTCAGCTGTTTGGCGCAAGTGCCGAGCAGCACGGGATAGTGCCACTCTTCCATCGCCTCCTCGGGGATGTTCATCGTGAATATCATAGCCGTCTGCTTCTCGTTGATGGGGCGGCGGCGATTGCCCTGTTCGTCGATGTCGTAGGTGAAGTTGGGGAACACCAGTCTTTCGAGGAACGAGCGCGTCTCCCCCGTGGGATAGCTCAGATACACGGGTGACCCCACCACGATGACACCGGCCTCCCGGCAACGCTCTAACAGGGGCCTCAGATCATCTTTCAGCGCACACACCCCGTCGGTCTTGGCGTCTTTCAGCTGACAGGCGAAGCAGCTCTTGCATCCTTTGAAATCGATGCTGTAAAGGTTCACCAGCTCGCACTCCGCGCCAGCATCTTCGGCACCCTTCATAGCACTCTCTAACATTTG
>JAEEGJ010005044.1_pt1 | contig 42639 bp, 33 predicted proteins | sample 8958761 | NCBI WGS metagenome assembly JAEEGJ01 (sample SAMN16246546, study PRJNA631951) | gut metagenome | biome: gut microbiome; feature: rumen; material: RS-attached | host: Bos | place: Iran: Karaj | collected 2018-10
AAGTATTTCAACCTGAGCGGTCAGGCCGGTGCGCCACCCGATGCCGTCTGTGCAGACGGTCAGAACTGGGGATTCCCCACCTACAACTGGGACGAGATGCTGAAGGACGACTGTTCGTGGTGGGTTCGCCGATTCCGTAAGATGGCGGAGTATTTCGATGCCTATCGTATCGACCACGTGCTGGGTTTCTTCCGTATCTGGGAGATTCCAATGCCCGAAAAGTCCGGACTGATGGGACAGTTCGCACCAGCTTTGGGAATGAGCAAGGAGGAGATCGAGGCTTACGGTGTGCCATTCAGGGACAACCTGTTCCTTGTAGACCACAAGCGCAATGACCGTTGGCATCCGCGTATCGCCGTACAGTATCAGGAAGGCTACAACCAGTTGAACGATGGTGAGAAGTACTGCTTCAACCGTCTCTACAACGACTATTTCTATCATCGCAACAACCAGTTCTGGTACACGGAGGCGATGAAGAAACTGCCCAAGCTGACGCAGGCCACCCGTATGCTCGTCTGTGCAGAAGACCTGGGTATGGTGCCCGACTGCGTGCCCTGGGTGATGAACGAGTTGCGCATCCTCTCGCTGGAGATCCAGGCGATGCCCAAGGACCCGACAACACGTTTTGGCAAGCTGTCGCATAATCCCTATCGCAGCGTGGATACCATCTCTACCCACGACATGCCTACCCTGCGTCAGTGGTGGGACGAGGACGAGGAGCGTTCGCAGGCTTACTACAACACGACGTTGCGTCGTGGCGGTCCTGCACCACGTCCGCTGCCCGGCTGGCTGGCCAAGGATATCGTGAGCCGTCACCTGACATCACCCTCGATGCTCTGCCTCATCTCCTTCCAGGACTGGATGAGCATCGACGAGAAGCTGCGCCTGCCCGATGAGAATGGCGAGCGCATCAACATCCCTGCCAATCCCCGTCACTACTGGCGTTACCGCATGCATCTGACCATCGAGCAGCTGTTGGCAGCAGATGACCTGAACAACGAAATCAGCACATTAATTATACAAAGCGGAAGAAAATGAGACAACGAATTAAACGAATTTCACGAATTATCGTAATGGCCGCCATATTGCCAATGATGGCATGGGCAGGCAGCATCAAGTCGCCGAATGGCAACATTGAATTGAAGTTTACCGTCGACGATGCGGGACGACCCGTCTATGAGATGACCTACAAGGGCAAGGCTGTCATCAAGCCCTCATTCTTGGGTCTGGAGCTGGCCAAGGACAAGCACGCCTCGAAAGGCATGCAGGAGACCGACCTTATGGACGGCTTCACAATCGCTAAGGAAGAGACCAAGGAGTTCGATGAGATCTGGCAGCCCGTATGGGGTGAGACCAAGGACATCAGAAACCACTACGTTGAGTACGCTGCCGTATTACAGCAACAGACGCAACAGCGGGAGATTACCATCCGTTTCCGCGTCTATGACGACGGCATCGGGTTTCGTTATGAGTTCCCCCAACAGAAGAATCTGAACTACTTCCTCATCAAGGAGGAGCGCAGTGAGTTTGCGATGGCAGGCGACCATACGGCATGGTGGCTGCCTGGCGACTACGACACGCAGGAACAGATGACGCAGCAGACGAAGCTCTCTGAGATCCGTAGCCGTATGAAGGAAGCTGTGAACTGGGACAACTCCAGCGTGGCCGTCTTCTCCGAGACGGGTGTGCAGACCTCGTTGCAGATGAAGAGCGACGACGGTCTCTATATCAACATCCACGAGGCTGCCTGCCAGGACTATGCCACGATGCACCTCGAACTCGTCGACGCACAGACGAAGTCCCTCACTACGAAGCTGGGTGGTGGCAGCAATGCCTATACCCCTGACCCCAAACCGTCAGTTTGGCCCCTGCCGAAGCCCCTTACCTTCGTGAGCCATCTGACGCCTGATGCCACAGGTCTGAAGGGTGCCATGCAGACACCTTGTGAGACACCCTGGCGTACGGTGATGGTCAGCGATGATGCCCGCGACATGCTTTCCAACAACCTCATCCTCAACCTCAACGAGCCTTGTAAGATCGAGGACACCTCGTGGATCCATCCTACAAAGTACTGTGGTGTATGGTGGGAGATGATTGTCGGCAAGTCGAACTGGAACTATACCAATGACTTCCCCTCGATCAAACTCGACCAGATTGACTGGAACAAGGTAAAGCCCAACGGCCGTCATGCTGCCAACAACGAAAAGGTGAAGCGCTATATCGACTTCGCTGCCAAGAACGGTCTTGACGAAGTGCTTGTAGAAGGCTGGAACGTAGGTTGGGAAGACTGGGCGAATATGTGGAAGCGTGATGTCTTCGACTTCGTGACCCCCTACCCCGACTTCGATATCAAGATGCTGAACGACTATGCCCATAGTAAAGGTGTGAAGATCCTCATGCACCACGAGACATCCTCTTCTTCCCAGAACTACGAGCGCCATATCAAGGAGGCCTACGAACTGATGAACAAATACGGTTATGATGCCGTGAAGACAGGTTATGTGGGTGATATCATCCCCCGTGGCGACCATCATTACTCACAGTCGATGAACAACCATTACCTCTATGTCATCAAGGAGGCCGCCAAGCACCATATCATGGTGAACTCCCACGAGGCAACCCGTCCTACAGGTCTCTGCCGCACATGGCCGAACCTCGTTGGCGGTGAGAGTGCCCGTGGTACAGAGTATGAGGCCTTCGGAGGTTCTCGTCCTGATCACACTTGTATCCTGCCGTTCACACGTCTGCAGGGAGGTCCGATGGACTACACACCAGGTATCTTCGTGACCAAACTCTCCGAGTGGAGCAACAATACCTCTTGGGCACGAATCACCATCGCTGGCTCGCTGGCACTCTACCTGACCATGTACTCGCCGTTGCAGATGGCAGCTGACCTGCCAGAGAACTACGAGAAGTTCGACGATGCCTTCCAGTTTATCCGCGACGTAGCTTGCGACTGGGATGACTCGAAGTATCTCGAGGCCGAACCTGCCGACTACATCACCGTAGCCCGCAAGGCAAAAGGCACAGACAACTGGTTTGTAGGTGGCAAGTGCGACGAAAACGGCCACACGGCAGTCGTCAAACTCGACTTCCTCGACAAGGGCCGTCAATACGACTGCACCATCTATGCCGATGCGAAGGATGCCCACTATGAAACCAATCCGCAGGCCTATACCATTACCAAGAAGGTGGTGAAGGCTGGTCAGACGCTCAAGATTCAGGAAGCCCCTGGTGGAGGTTTCGCTATCTCATTGATTGCCAAATAAAACTTTAAACGGTAAGCCACGATGCGTGTGAAACGATCATTCATTGTTATTCTCCTGTTGTCTGGAGTTGTGGGAACAGTCCGTGCGGACGTTCCCCAAGCAGACGAGTCCATTGATCTCAAAGCACTTTACGAACAGATTGACGAGGCTATCAGTCTGTCGCCGCAATACGTCGCAGGACGGGAACGGCAGATCGAGGTTTGCCGGGACAGTCTTATGACGGAGAAGAAGGCAGAGAAACGTATCCGGATGGCAGAGGATCTCTTCCTGCTATATCAGCCTTACAAGAATGACTCTGCCCTCCATTATGCCGAACTCTGCATCAGCCTTGCCGATTCTCTCCGTCGTCCAGACCTCGAAGGACGGTTCCGTTCGATGATGGCCTATCAGTGCTCTAATGCCGGCATGTATACAGAGTCACTCGAACAGCTTCATCTCGTCAAAAAGTCTGCCCTCGACCAGAAAGGTCTGTGCGAGTATTACAATGCCCGGATGCATGTCTATGGCGAACTGGGAAGTTATACTCAACGTCAAAAAGTGCAGCGGAATTATTTCGACATGCAGGATCTTTATCGTGACTCTGTGCTGATGGCGGCACAAGAAGGCAGCGAGGAATGGCTCCATCTGAAAATGGATATCCTGAATGCCCGCCGTTTATATCAGGACGCTCTGGACATCAGCGACGAGTGGATCAAGAAGGTCTCCGACAATACCCATGAGAGCGCTTATGCTGCCTTTTACCGTTCTGTGGTCTACGACAAACTCAAGAATCACGACATGGTCTGCTACTGGTTGGGCAAGTCGGCCCTTGATGACATCCGCTGTGCCGTGATGAATCAGGCTTCCCTACTCTTCCTGGCAGAACATCTCGCTGAAGATGGTGATACGGACCGTGCTTGCCGGTATGTGAAGTTTGCAAAGGAGTGTAACCTCTTTTTCTGTCCTTTCTTACGTAACTATCAGGTTAATTCCGTTGTCAACGTATTTGAGAAAAGCAATCAGACTGTCCAGACTCGTGTGAAGCAGGTCCTCATTGCCTCTGGTGTAATTATCCTGTTACTCTTGATGCTCTTGATTATACTTGTTATCAGAAAAAAATAAAAATGAAGAAATTGATATTTGCAGGTTTATTGTCCCTGCTGTTACCTAAATCAGCAGCAGCCCAGTGGTTTCAGGAAGTGAACTACACCCCTGAGAGTACCCAGTTTGCGCTCTTTGCGCCCAACGATGCCAAGAAAGTGAAAGTACGCATCTATCAGGAAGGTCTTGGCGGAAAAGCCTTGAAGACCGTCAAGATGGTGCGGACTGCCAATGAGCAGTGGACAGCCACCGTGAAGGGCGACCTGATGGGCAAGTTCTATACCTTCGATATGGGTAAGGGCGAGTGTCCGGGTGTCTTTGCCAAGGCCGTAGGAGTGAACGGCAAGCGTGGTGCCATCGTCGACCTTAAAGCCACAGACCCCAAAGGCTGGTCCGAGGATCAGCGCCCTGTCGTGAAGTCGCCTGCCGACCTAGTGGTCTATGAGATGCACCATCGCGATTTCTCCATCGCCCGCAGCGATGCCAAGAATCCAGGCAAGTTCCTGGCTCTCTCGGAGCCATGGGCCATCGAGCACCTGAAGTCACTCGGTGTGAATGCCATCCACATTCTGCCGAGCTATGACTATGGTTCCGTCGATGAGACCCGCCTCAACGAGCCCCAATACAACTGGGGCTATGATCCCGTGAACTACAATGTGCCCGAGGGAGGCTATAGCACCAATCCCTACGACCCCATGTGCCGTATCCGCGAATTCAAGGAGATGGTGCAAGCCCTCCACAAGGCTGGCATCCGTGTGATCCTCGACGTGGTGTATAACCATACCTACGACATCGAGCACTCCAACTTCCAGCGCACGTATCCTGATTATTACTATCGCAAGACGTCAGATGGCGCTTATAGCAACGGCTCTGGTTGTGGCAATGAGACGGCCTCTGATCAGCCGATGATGCGGAAGTTCATGATTGAGAGCGTCAAATACTGGATCAACGAATACCATATCGACGGCTTACGCTTCGACCTCATGGGCTGTCACGATATCGAGACGATGAATGCCATCCGTAAGGCTGTAGACGACATCGACCCCACCATCTTCATCTATGGTGAAGGATGGAGTGCTGGAGCCTGTGCCCTGCCCAATGAGAAGCTCGGCATGAAAGCCAATATCCCACAGATGCCAGGCATTGCTGCCTTCTCTGACGAGATCCGTGATGCCCTGCGTGGTCCTTTCTCAGATGACACGAAAGGCGCATGGTTGGCCGACGGCAGTGAGAGTGAGAGTGTGAAGTTTGGCATCGCAGGTGCCATCGCTCACCCACAGATTAATATCAATAAGGTGAACTACTCGAAGGCACCCTGGGCTATCGAGCCCACACAGATGATGAGTTATGTGAGCTGTCACGACGACATGTGTTTGGTAGACAGACTGAAGGCCAGTATTCCTGGCCTGACTACTGACGAACTGATTCGCCTTGACCTTCTGGCACAGACGGCCGTTTTCACCTCTCAGGGTGTGCCTTTCATGCTCAGTGGTGAGGAACTGCTCCGTACGAAGCAGGGTGTCCACAACAGTTTCGAATCGCCTGACGCCATCAACCAGCTTGACTGGAGCAACAAGACGAAGTATCCTCAAGTGTTCAACTACTACAAGAACCTTATCGCCCTGCGCCAGCACCATCCAGCTTTCCGTCTGGGCAATGCCGACCTCGTCCGTAAGCATCTGGAGTTCCTCGACGCACCCAAGGGCACTATTGCCTTCCGTCTGAAGAATTATGCTGGTCGCGACGACTGGCGCGACATCATCGTCATCCTCAATGCCAACAAGGCTGCTACTGAGGTCAGCATCCCCGAAGGCCGGTATGTGATTGTCTGTCAAAATGGTGTTATTAATGAGCAAGGAATGGGTGAAACGACGGGTTGTAAGGCCTCTGTTGCGCCTCAGTCAGCGCTAATTATACACAATTAACATTTAATTTTGTGGTTGTTCAGAGAAAAATGCTTATCTTTGCATCCGCATCAATTAAGCATTACTTTCTAACAAATACACAATTATGCAAAACGTACCTGTAATTAAGATTGGAATCGTCGCCGTTTCTCGCGACTGTTTCCCCGAGTCATTGGCAGTTAACCGTCGTAAGGCTGTTATCGCTGAGTATGAAAAGAAGTTCGGTAAGGAAGGCATCTACGAGTGCCCCATCTGTATCGTTGAGAGTGAGATCCACGCTCAGCAGGCTCTTGAGGATGTGAAGAAGGCCGGCTGTAACGCCCTCTGCGTTTACCTGGGCAACTTCGGTCCTGAGATTTCTGAGACCATGATTGCTGACTGGTTCCAGGGTCCGTCGATGTTCATCGCTGCTGCTGAGGAGACTCAGAAAGACCTGATTGACGGTCGTGGCGATGCTTACTGCGGTATGCTGAACGCCAGCCAGGCTCTCTCTCTGCGTAAGACCCGTGCTTACATCCCCGAGGAGCCCGTAGGCGACGCTGCTCAGTGCGCTGAGATGATCCACGAGTTCCTGCCCATCGCTCGCGCTATCGTTGGTCTGCAGAACCTGAAGATCATCAGCTTCGGTCCTCGTCCCAACAACTTCCTGGCTTGTAACGCTCCTATCCGTGCTCTGTATGATCTCGATGTTGAGATTGAGGAGAACTCTGAGCTCGACCTGCTCGAGGCTTTCCAGAAGCACCAGGGCGACCCACGCATCGACGATGTCGTGAAGGATATGGCTGCTGAGCTGGGAACAGGTAACAAGATTCCTTCTGTTCTGCCGAAGCTGGCTCAGTATGAGCTGACGCTGACTGACTGGATTGAGGCTCACAAGGGTAGCCGTCAGTTCGTGGCTATGGCCAACAAGTGCTGGCCTGCCTTCCAGACCATGTTCGGTTTCGTTCCTTGCTATGTCAACAGCCGTCTGACTGGTCGTGGTATCCCCGTGGCTTGCGAGGTTGATATCTATGGCGCTCTGTCAGAGTTCATCGGTACCTGCATCACTCAGGATGCCGTCACACTGCTCGACATCAACAACTCTGTTCCTCAGGATATGTACGAGGAGAGCATCAAGGGCAAGAAGTTCGAGTGCGACACCTACACAGAGAAGGAAATCTTCATGGGCTTCCACTGTGGTAACACCGCTTCTTCTAAGGTCTGCAACTGCCAGATGTGCTTCCAGCGTATCATGGCCCGCGCTCTGCCTGTAGAGGTGACCAACGGTACACTCGAGGGCGACCTGAAGCCTGGTAAGGCTACGGTTTATCGCCTGCAGTCTACTGCCGACACCAAGCTGCGCGCTTACATCGCTCAGGGCGAGATTATTCCTGTGGCAACCCGCTCATTCGGTTCTATCGGTATCTTCGGTATCAAGAACATGAGCCGCTTCTATCGTCACGTCCTCATCGAGAAGCACTATCCTCACCACGCTGCCGTTATGTTCGAGCACGCTGGTAAGTATCTGTGGGAGGTGCTGAAGTACATGGGTATCCCCGTGGAGGAGATCGACTACAACTTCCCGAAGGGAGACTTCTATCCTACGGAGAATCCGTTCGCATAATCCGACTGTAAAAGCTGTTTCGAATGAAGCGCTTCACACTTATTATTCTCGCTGTCTGCTCAGTACTCTCAGTACTCGCCCAGACAGCGAGAACTTTTAAACTCCCCCTGGCCGATGGTCAGGCTGAGATGGTTTGTTTTCTCCCTGAGCAGCCCAGTGGCCGAGCCATCGTGGGCATTCCTGGAGGTGGATACTCCGTGTTGTCGAACACCCATGAGGGCACCCAGGCCTCTAAATGGATGAACCAACGCGGCATCAGCTATTTCGTGGTGAACTACCGTCTGCCCAATGGCGACCGTACGCGTCCTATCAGCGATGTGGAACAGGGCTTCCGTATCGTTCGTGACTCGGCTAAGATCTGGGGCATCAACCCGCACGACGTGGGTATCATGGGCTTCTCGGCTGGTGGTCATCTGGCCTCCGTCATCTCCACCCACTCGGCCTTCGACGTGCGTCCTGACTTCTCCATCCTGTTCTATCCTGTCATCTCGATGGATGAGCGCGTATCCCATAAATGGTCGTGCGTGAACTTCCTCAGTAAGGAGGGACAGAAGAATCCGGAACTGGTGCGTGCCTTCTCAACGATGAATGTCGTGCAGCGGCATCTCACACCGCCGGCTCTGATTATCTCTGCCAGCGACGACCGTCTGGTACCCTTCGTCACCAACGGTCTGGAGTACTATAAGGCTATGCGCAATGCCGGCAACGAGTGCGCCATGTACGTCTATCCTACAGGTGACCACGGGTTCGGTTTCGGCCCTTGGTTCAAGTACCACGACCAGTTGCTTACCGACATTGGTAATTGGCTCGACGCCCGCCAAGCGCCTAAGACAGATGCTATCCGTGTGGCTTGTATCGGTAACAGTATTACTGACGGCTATGGCATCGACATGGCTTCAGCCTATGGTTATCCAGCCATGCTGCAGAAGAAGTTGGGTGGCAGCTACTGGGTAAAGAACTTCGGTGTCTGCTCACGCACCATGCTCAACAAAGGCGACTGGCCCTATATGCAGGAACTCGCCTGGCGCGATGCGCTGGCCTTCAAGCCCGATGTCGTCATCGTCAAGTTAGGCACCAACGACTCAAAACCCGAGAACTGGCAATATGGTTCGGAGTTTAAGCAGGATCTGGAGCAGATGATCTTCACGCTGCGCCCTGATCTGGCTCAGATTGCCAAGTTGCCCGCCAAGAAGGCTAAGAAGGCTTTGGCTGCTCTACTGAAGTCCGGAACTGCCGCCAAGCCGCAGATCTTCCTCTGCACGCCTATCCCCGCCTTTAAGCCGACATGGAACATCAACGATTCCGTCATCGTCAACGGCATTATCCCCATCCAACAGGAAGTTGCCGCGAAGTATGGCCTTGAGGTCATCGACCTCCACACCCTCTTCGCCAACGACGGTGATAAGATGGTCGACGATGGTATCCATCCCGATGACAAAGGTGCAGCCCGCATGGCCGACATCATCGCCGCAGCCCTGAAAAAGGAGTAAACAAAGAATCGTTCTAAGAATACGAGGATATGCCTTTTGCGACATATCCTCGTTCTTTTGTGCTCTCGTTTCGTTGAAACCCAAGCACAATTGGCTGAAGATAGGAGGCTGTTGGCTGAAAGAAGGCGGAAGCGGGTTAAACTTTGACAAGGAATCAGCGTCAAATAGACAGTTGCAACAAACAGAGAACAGCCACTGAAAGTATAACAATTAAAAAAGGAGAAGTAATTATGAAACAGTTATTTTTGACGCTCGCTGCAGTGCTCTTCATCAGTTCGACAGCACTCGCACAAGACAAGGACGACGACCGTAAACAAGAGATGATCAAGCATCGTACGGAGAGAACCGTCAAAGCGTATAACCTCAACGAGAAGCAGGCCAAACAGCTGCTGGAACTCAATACGAAGTATGCCGACATGATGGGGCCCAGGCATCATCACGGAGGACCAGGCCATCACGGTATGAAAGGTCAGCGCCCCGAACCGCCTAAGGACATGAAGGGCAAAAGACCAGAGCCGCCAAAGGACATGAAAGGCAAGAGACCCGAACCACCTAAGGGCGACAAGAAAGAGATGCGCGAGAAGATGGAAAAGGACATGAAAGCCTACGACGAGGCGTTGCAGAAGATCATGACGCCAGAGCAATACAAGAACTATAAAGCGGATATGGAAAAGCATCGTAAAGAGGGGCCTCGGCCATCCCACGGAAACCATTCCCAGCATGAAGTTCCTGCCAAATAGAAGAGTGGCGCCTGCAAAATTAGAGAGAGTAGCGTTTAAAAACAAAGAGAGTAGCCTTGAAAATGGCAGAGAGGTGCCTTTAAAAGCTAAATCTTCGACAACGTTTGTTAAATCGCCGTCAGTGATTGCTAAATCTCTGACGGCGATTGATAAATCCACGTCAATGATTTGTCTTTTTCAAAACATTTTTGTAACTTTGCAGTCTAAACATTAGAACTATGAGTGCAAAGTATATCAAACAAGAGATTCCCGACCTGAACGGGACTGGCCGTACACAGGCCTATTACAAGATGAAGCTCAGGCCCCTGACCAATGAGCAGTTTATAAGCATTTGTGCCGACGGGAGCCCTCTGGACGAGAGCACCATTCAGAGCGTGCTCACACGAGTCAGCGACAGGCTGTCGCTATACATGTCCCAGGGTTTCTCCGTGAAGCTCGACGGCTTCGGCACCTTCCACGCGAAACTCGGCATGAGGAGCGACATGCTGCAGGATGCCTTCGAGGAGGGCGAACCCACCCACAACGCCTCAGCCATCAGAGTGGCGGGTGTGTCGTACAGGGCCGACAGCAACCTGATCAGAGAAACAAACCTGAGATGCATCCTTGAGAAAGAGGGCGTGAGCCGGCTCAGAAAATGCCCGTTCACGCTGGAGGAGCGCATCCAAATGGCCAAGGATTTCATGGCGAAGAACATGTTCATGCGTGTTCCCGACTACGTGCGGCTGACAGGCCTCTCTCGCACAACGGCCTCGATAGAGCTGCGAAAGCTGGCCTCCAACCCCTCATCAGGCATCACCAGCCGCGGCCGCCGCAGCCAGAAATACTACGTGCTGGGAGAAGTATAACACAAAAGGTGCAAAGACCGTCACTGGTCCTTGCACCTAGATTGCTATAGCTTGTATTATCCTACTGTCTTAAAATAATACCTGTTACATTTCTTACACCTGTTGCACCACCACCGTTCTTTTCTGCGCTCCATTTAAATGCTTTATATCCATTAATATTACATGTAACACTATCAAAATAATCTTCATCATCAAAATTGAAAGAATTATATATGTGTATTTCATTAGGTATTATAACATAATATGGAACACGTGTATCCGAAATATGAACTTCATTATTATTAGTATTCAGCACAAAGTCAGATAAAGATGTGCCTATTTCATGCCAACCACCAACAGTATTATCTGTCTGCACATTAGAAATAGATGATGGATTATCTGCTCCTATATACCAATACCATTTATAATTTGGATCTTCTTTTATGATGACACCAGTAACTGTACGTGCTTTACCGTATACATATTGATATGCCTTATATCCTGATATATTACATGTTACTTCGCTAAATGATCCTTCATTTATTAGATCAGATCCAAAGAAATCATACATACCTAATCCATTAGGTATAACAACATAATAATTATAATATACAGGTTCAGTATTTAATATAACTTCATTTGCTTCATCATTAGTATCAAGCACAAAACCAGATAATGAAGAACCTATTTCATGCCAACCAGGATTTGTATTGTTTGATTGTAAATTAGAAATAGATGATGGATTTTCTGTTCCAATATACCAATAATACTTCGGCTCAATTTTAGGACCTAAAATAACAATACCTGTTGCATTTCTATTTCCTTCAGGGAAATCTTCAGATGGTATATATCTAAATGCTTTATAACCTGAAATATTACATGTTACACTATCAAACCATCTTAATTCTCCACTTTCTATATTATCTCCTAGACCATCATACATATGTAGATCATTAGGTATTACAACATAATAAATAACACGAGTATCTGATATATGAACAGGATTTAAATTAGTGTTAAGCTTAAAACCAGGCAGTGATGATCCTATTTCATGCCAACCTGGAACTGTATTGTCTGTTTGTAAATTAGAAATAGATGATGGATTTTCTTTTCCAATATACCAATAATACTTGTTGGGATCAACATTTTTCTTCATAATGATGTCTACAAGGGCAACGACATCGGCAGCATTTACCTCGCCGTCTTCATTCACATCGCCCTTTAATGGCGTTTTTGTCTCACTCTGTGCAAAAGCACCCACGCTGCTCATCAGCAGCATTGCCAGGAAAAAGAAAAACTTTGTCTTCATATTCATTCTGTTTGTTAGTTAATAATTCAAGTTTGGATAGACACAAAAGAAAAACGTGAGCAATTTACTTCGCTTACGTTTCGGAGGTATTGGGGAAAACCTATCAATCTTAAACGGGTAAATGCCCACGCCCTGAGGCGTGAACCATCTACTTCATTCTTGATTGATTTCTTCCAATTCCCCAATTGTCCGAAACAAGAATCAAAGCGGACGCTTCAACGTATATTTCTTTTCTTTGTCTTTGCTATGTTACCATAAGCGATTTGTTTAAAGGGTTAGACATTATCTTCAAAAGGAACTATCTCGTAAAGATGTTCTATAAAATAGTCAATTGCATCACGAAGGCTTGGTAGATCGTTCTTTACCACGTCCCAAACCATATCGTAGTTGATGTCGAAATAACCATGTGCAATATGGTTACGCATACCTTTAACTGCTTTCCAAGGAATCTCAGGTCTGGAAGGCAATAATTGTTGAAAGGTCGACTCGTCGATTTTCTTGACACCTTCACCAATAGCCTCAATCAGCATACAGTCAGCTGTCAGCGTCTTTACTCCATCAGGTGAAGCAAGCATATCTTTGACATCGGAATAGTCCTCGTTCCACTCCTCAAGGTTGTGGATCGATTCTCGTATTTGACGGAGAGTGTCTTCTACGATCCTAAGCTGCTGTAAAGATATTGATACCATCTTTTTCTATCTGCTGTCTAAAGAAAGGACGAATGTTCTCGTGATCACTAATCAGATCCACCTCACAACCTAACAACTCTTCCAAATATTGTGCGGCAAGAACGAGGTTGAAGAACTTCGGCGGCATTGTAACAAAGATATCCACATCGCTGCCCTCATGGTGATCGCCTCTGGCTACTGAACCAAAGAGGCGCATCGAGGTAATGCCAAAACGCTGATGCAGTTCTGACGAGTGAGCCTTGATAATATCAACGTACTCCTGTGAAGTCTTCATACCTTTCTTTATAAGTTTGCTGCAAAGATAGGATATTTTTTCGAAAGTTCCAAATAATTCTGCGAGTTTTTTATTGGCAAGAGTTGTGACATTGTGCAATCGTTTTTGCAAGGGGATGCAAAAAATATGGCGCCCAGGCATACAGCATAAGAAAATAATTCGTAACTTTGCACTCAAAGAATAAACTAAGGACTAATTATGCAAAGGATTTTATTAATGGCCGCATTCGTGCTGGCAAACGTATTGACAATGAGTGGAGCAAAGAAGACAGTGATTGACCGGATTGAGCCTACCGACTGGTATGTGGGGATGAAGAATCCTCAGGTGCAGCTGATGGTGTATGGACAGGGTATCCGAGACGTGGCGGAGGTGACGACAGACTATCCGGGCGTCAGCATCGACAGCCTCGTACGTTTGGGCTCTCCCAACTATCTGCTCATCTACATGAATCTGAAGGATGCCCAGCCTGGCACGATGACGCTCACCTTCAAAGGTGGAAAGGTGAAGGGAAAGAAAGGTGAAAAGGTGATGTATCAGCTGAAGGCCCGCGAGATGAGCGGCGACAAGCGCATGGGATTCACCAATGCCGACGTGCTCTATATGCTGATGCCAGACCGTTTTGCACAAGGAGCGAACCACCCCTCGCAGATCAAGGGCATGCGTCATTACGTGGAAGATCGCACAAAGCCATCGCTTAGACATGGTGGTGACCTGAACGGTATCCGTGAACATCTGGACTACTTCAAGGAACTGGGTGTGACGGCCCTCTGGTTCACCCCTGTGCTGGAGAACGACTCGCCCGACTCAGAGAACGGTTTCTCGACCTATCACGGCTATGCCACCACCAATTATTATAAGGTGGATCCGCGCTTTGGCTCGAACGAGGAATACAAGTTGCTTTGCGACGAGGCCCATCAGAAAGGCCTGAAGATTGTGATGGACATGATCTTCAACCACAGCGGCTTTGAGCACCCCTGGACGAAGGACATGCCCACGAGGGACTGGTTGAACCAACCCGAGTGGCTCAACGAAGAGCAGAGCGGACGCGACCCGATGACGGGCTTCACAGCCAACAGCGACGGCTCGGAGCCTGCCAAGAGCCAGTACCTGCAGACGAGCTATAAACTCACCCCAGTGGTGGACCCCTACGCCTCGAAGATCGACCTGAAGGAGACCGTCGAAGGATGGTTCGTGCCTTCGATGCCCGACCTGAACCAGCACAACCCCCACCTGATGCGCTATCTGATCCAGAACTCCATGTGGTGGATTGAGACCGTGGGTATCGACGGCATCCGCATGGACACCTACCCGTATGCCTATGCTGACGCGATGGCACAGTGGATGAAGGAACTCGACGAGGAGTATCCCAATTTCAATACCGTAGGTGAGACATGGGTGACAGAGCCTGCCTATACCGCTGCCTGGCAGAAGGATTCAAAGCTCGCTGCCCAGAACACCTACCTGAAGACCGTGATGGATTTCTCGTTCTTCGACAAAATGAACCAGGCCAAGAACGAAGAGACCGACCCATGGTGGAACGGTATGAACCGCCTCTACAACTCGTTCGTCTATGACTATCTCTATCCGAACCCCTCGAGCGTGATGGCCTTCATCGAGAATCACGACACAGACCGTTTCTTGGGCAACGGTAAAGACACGCTGGCCCTAAAGCAGGCCCTCGCCCTGTTGCTGACAGTGAACCGTATCCCACAACTCTACTATGGTACTGAGGTGCTGATGAACGGTACGAAGGAGGTGACTGACGGCAACGTGCGTCAAGACTTCCCTGGCGGGTTCCCTGGCGACAAGCATAATTGCTTCACGAAAGAAGGTCGCACCAAGGCAGAGCAGAGCATGTTCCAATGGACTAGCCGTCTGCTCCACTGGCGACAGAACAACGAGGTTATCACTAAGGGTACACAAACGCAGTTCATCCCCTATAAGGGTATCTACGTCATCGCCCGTCAGTATAAGGGTAAGACGGCGCTGACCATCCTCAACGGCACATCGCAACCCGCCACAATGGAAGTGGAGCGCTATGCAGAGGTCATCGGCAACACCGCGAAGGCAAAGGATATCCTTACAGGTCGCTATTACGACCTCTCCAAGAATCTGGAGCTGAAACCTCGTCAGAGTCTGGTGTTAGATTTTTGAATTAAGAATTTTGAATTAGGAATTTATAGTAAGAGGCGAGGAATCATTTCTCGCCTCTTATTGTTGCCACGACATATTCCGACTGAGTTCCTATACGGAATTTTCCACCCCAGATCCCCAAGCCAGAAGAAACATAATACTGTGTATTACCACGCTGGTGACTGCCCCACGAGCACTCATAGATAGCATCGGTAATCCACGATATCGGCCATACCTGTCCACGATGGGTGTGACCGCTAAGTTGGAAGTCGGCACCAACCTTCTCCGTCAAGTCAAGGTTGTAAGGCTGATGGTCGAGAACGATGGTGTAGAGGGAAGAAGATTCCGAAGTCATCAGATTGTCCAGGCTCTTGCGATGAGGGTTCATACGGTCATCACGTCCCACAACGACAATCGCACTATCGATGACGGCAGCCTCGTCGATAAGCAGACGGATGCCCGCATCCTGATAGAACTGCCGAGCCTGAGGCTCACCAGTAAAATACTCATGGTTACCCAGGCATGCATAGACAGGCGCTTGGAGCCGATGGAACTCCTCAGCCATATTCTCCTCGACGAGCGGACGAATACTGCCATCGATGATATCTCCTGCGATCAAGATGAAGTCAGGATGCTCGGCATTAATCATATCCACCCAACGTGCAAACTCCTGACGGGGATTATGATAGCCCAGATGGAGGTCTGACAACATGACTACACGATAGTCTTTCGGCAGCGGTTTGGAAGAAGTTAGCTCCAACGGCACGCGTACCTTATTATAATAATGTATATTGCCATAGAGGAAGACGGCTAATAGCAGTACGAAGATGCCTACAGTCATCTGCCAGTTGTTGAAGAGCAGCGAACGGGGCACAAGATGTACCAGTCTTCCCAAGTCGAGCACCAGAAAGATGATGACCAGATAAAGCAAGACGAAAACCGAGGAAGTACCTATCTCGTAGATCGTCTGGGCAACAGGCAGAGAATAGCTATCGGTTTGTCGTCGCAAACCAAAGAACAACAGCAGGAAACTGCCCATCATCAGCAGGACAGCCAACGCCTTCAACCATCGCGATACAGGGAGGATGGCCCACACGTGCCACCCGATATAGACGATTGCCAACAGAGGCAACACCATAAATATAAACATCCACATAGATCTCATACTTTTTCCTTTGTCGGCACAAAATTATAAAGAAATGCAAAAATATAAGACCCTATTCACAATTTTTTCGTACCTTTGCATGACAATTAAGAATTTTTGCGTATGAGAACAAGGAGAATTAGCCTCATAGGGCTGGCATTATTCATTACATCAACCCTATTTGGACAGAAGAGCGAAGTACATATCTTAGCGGTGAACGACATGCACGCCAACATCGAGGCGTTTCCGAAACTGGCCGCCATCGCCGACAGCTTGCGTTCCCTCTATCCATCGCTACTGGTATTTTCTGCTGGCGACAACCGCACGGGCAATCCCTTGAACGACATGTATGAGGTTTCTTCCTATCCCATGGTATCGTTGATGAACCAGGTTGGTTTCAATGCCACCGCCGTCGGCAACCACGAGTTCGACGTAAAGTCATTGGCACCGCTGATGGGCTACTCCAACTTCAGCTATATCTGTGCCAACATGTTCCCATCGCCCGAGGCCGGCCTGCACAACGTGCCTACTCAGATGTTCGATGTCGACGGCATTAAAGTGGGCGTCATCGGCGTCATACAAGTAAACACGATGGGGCGTCCCGACACCCATCCTGAGAATGTGGAAGGCATCCGTTTTGTGCAACCGGAGAGTGTTATCGGACATTATCGTTCATTCAGCGAGCATTGCGACGCTACGATCCTACTCTCTCACATCGGCTATCAAGGCGACCTTGAGATGGCGGAGCGCTTCCCCTGGCTCGACCTCATCATCGGCGGACATACCCACACACAACTCACAGCCGAAGAGCCCCTGCACAATGGAGTACTCATCACCCAAAACAAGAACCGTCTGCCCATGTGTACACACATCACTCTCACTGTAAGCAAAGGCAAGGTGACGGACAAGAAGGCCGAGTATATCAATTTGAAGACGTTCACCAACAAGAACAAGCTGGTGACAGCAATGGTAGACCATTTCAGCGACGACCCATTCTTCAAGCGTGTAGTAGCTCAGGCCGAAGCTCCTTTCAAGATTAAAGATCAGATGACATATATGCTCTGCGATGCCCTGCTAACGGAAGGTCACGGTGATATCTGTATCATGAACAATGGTGGTACACGTATCGACTCCCTCTCTGCGGGCGACATCACCGTTCACGATATCCTTGCTATGGACCCCTTTTACAATGAAGCCGTCTTCTCACTTGTCACGGGCGAGGACATCATGAACATCATCACCACCTATAGTCGTGGTTCGCTCTACCACCTGCCGCGTGTGGCCGGCATTCTCTGCGAGGCTATTGTCGACAAAGACGATCCCAACAAAGATCGTCTGAAGAGTATTCAACTGAAGACACTCGACGGCAAGGACTTCGATATTCACAGGACCTATAGGCTTGTTACCAGCAGCTATATGGCCACCGTCTGCAGACAATACTTCAACTCATCGACACACTCGTTGAACATGCTCACGTCGGACATGCTCACACAGTTCCTTGAAAAGAAAGGGATTGTCAACTATGAAGGTGTCAACCGTCTGATGGTTTCGGAAGAATAACGCTCTTTACGGAAGGCTGACACTTGCAAGCACCTTGGCTGTGGCTCCAGAAAGACTTTCCACGAAACGGCCAGCCTTCTCACCTTGTTCCTTCAGGTAAGCTGAATCGGCTGCAAAACGATCCATCTGTGCAGCAAACTCCTCGTAGTTGTTAATCTCGAAGCCACCATTCTTCTTCAAGCCTTGCGCCTCCTGGAACTTCTGGTTGTTGGGACCAAAGAACACGGGTACGTCCCAAACAGCAGCCTCCAAGAGATTATGGATGCCCACGCCGAAACCACCTCCCACGTAGGCCACATCACCATAGTGGTAGATACTCGACAACAGACCAAAGCAGTTGATGATCAGCACATCCGGGTCCTCAGGAATTTCCAGATTTTCCAGATTCTCCAAAGAAGTATATCTGACGACCTTACGGCCCTGAAGCAGTCTCTCTATCTGCTTTAGATGATCCTCACCAATGACATGAGGGGCGATAATGAGTTTCCAATCCTTATGCTCATTGACATACTTAATGAAGATCTCTTCATCAGGCGGCCATGAAGAACCAGCCACGAAAACTCGTGGACCTTTTTCCTTCTTCCTCGAAACAAACGCCTCGACAATCGGCAGCTGCTTGGCAGCCTCCTTAATCTGCAGTACACGGTCGAAACGGGTATCGCCCACGATGGAAACATCCGTGATACCAATCTTCGCCAACAACTCCTTACTCACCTCATTCTGTACGAAGAAATGAGTGAAACACTTCAAAACACGGGAATACTGACGACCGTACCACTTAAAGAAAATCTGGTCGGGACGGAAGATGCTCGACACACTGTACACAGGTACGCCCCGGTGTTTAAGGATATGCAGGTAGTTATACCAGAACTCATATTTGATAAAGAATGCCATCACGGGGCGAATGGCACGAAGGAATCGTCGGGCGTTGGTAATCGTGTCCAACGGCAGATAGCAGATGATGTCAGCCCCTTCATAGTTCTTACGCACCTCGTAGCCCGAAGGGGAGAAGAACGTCAACAGAATCTTATACTCCGGATGCTCCCTACGAAGTTGTTCCATTAGCGGGCGACCCTGTTCGAACTCACCCAACGAGGCCGCATGGAACCAAACGTACTTCGCCTCAGGATCTACCTTCTCCTTCAGGATACGGAAGGCGTCGCGCTCACCGCGCCACATCTTGCGTACTTTCTCGTTGAAGCGGCTATAGACCGCCACACCTAAGAGGTAGAGATATATGATGACGTTATACATAATCAGCCTAATACTTCTATCGCGCGCTTTGTGCGACGGATGGTCTCCTCCTTACCCAGGAAGGCAGAGATGTCAAACATGCCAGGTCCCTTACCCTCACCCACGAGTGCCAAGCGCCAGGCATTCATGATATTGCCAAGTTTGTATTCCTTTTGTTCTATCCAAGCGTGTACAATCTGCTCTTGATTCTCTAAGGAGAAATCGTCGATACCCTCAAGTACGCCAATAAGTTCCGTGAGCTGACTAGCCGAGTCTTCCTTCCAACGTTTCTTCGCCGTCTTCTCATCATACTCAGTAGGAGCTTCGAAGAAGAACGAACACAATGGCCACAGCTCCTTAACGAAGCTGACACGGTCTTTCATCATCGACGTGACAGCCACGACTCGCTCCATTGTTTCCTCAGGACAGTGTTCCTTCACGATGGGGAAGAACAGCTGAGCGATCTCCTCAGTCGACTTCATCAAGATATACTCATGGTTGAACCAGATGCCTTTGTCGTAGGCGAACTTTGCACCCGCCTTCGAACACTTCGAGATGTCGAACAGTGGCACGAGTTCGTCGAGCGAGAAGATCTCCTGCTCCGTGCCCGGATTCCAGCCCAGCAGGGCAAGGAAGTTGATGACCGCCTCAGGGAAATAACCGTCCTCACGATAGCCGCGAGAGGTCTCGCCCGTCTTGGGGTCTTTCCACTCCAACGGGAATACGGGGAAGCCCAGACGGTCGCCATCGCGCTTCGAGAGCTTACCCTTGCCATCTGGCTTCAACAACAGCGGCAGATGAGCAAACTGTGGCATGGTGTCCTCCCAACCGAAAGCTTGATAGAGCAACACATGCAGCGGAGCACTCGGCAGCCACTCCTCACCACGAATCACATGAGAGATCTCCATCAGGTGGTCGTCCACAATGTTTGCCAGATGGTATGTCGGCAGTTGATCAGCGCTCTTGAAGAGTACCTTATCGTCGAGGATATCCGTCTTTACGCGTACTTCGCCACGGATAAGATCGTTGACCAGCACCTCCTGGCCGCCGTCGATCTTGAAGCGTACCACATACTGGTGACCGTCGGCAATCAGCCGATCTACCTCTTCCTTTGGCAGTGTCAGTGAGTTGCGCATCTGGCTGCGGGTGTGGCAGTCATATTGGAAATTCTGAATCTCCGCGCGCTTCGCCTCCAGCTCTTCGGGGGTATCGAAAGCAATATAAGCCTTGTCGGAATCCAACAGTTGCTGCACATATTTCTTATAAATGTCACGACGCTCACTCTGACGGTAGGGACCTTTGTCGCCACCGAAGCTCACGCCCTCGTCGAACTGGATGCCCAGCCACTTGAACGACTCCAGGATATATTCCTCGGCTCCTGGAACGAAACGGTTAGAATCTGTGTCTTCAATACGGAACACAAGCTGACCGCCATGCTGACGGGCAAACAAGTAGTTATACAGGGCAGTGCGCACACCGCCGATATGGAGAGCACCCGTAGGACTGGGTGCAAATCTTACTCTTACGGTTCTTTCTGACATTGTATTCTTGATTTTGACTGCAAAATTACAAAATAAATATGAATATGCGCTCGGCTTTACCGCTTTTTTTTAAAAAAAGAACTATGAATTATGAATTATTTGTATCTTTGCAGCGAAAATATTGTCTAACCATCCATAACAGACAGAACCAAATGAGCAGTTTCGACTTTAAGAACGACCTCACGTGGCACGATTTCCTTATTCGTGCTGCACTCATCATAGTCACCGTTACCATCATCGTATGGCTCATGCCGCGCTCCAACGAACTTAGCTTCAATATCGACAAAGGGCGTCCCTGGATCTACTCCGACCTCAGCGCACCCTTCGACTTCCCTATCTACAAGAGCGAGGACGTCATCAACAAAGAGCGCGACAGTCTCATGCGCCTATACGAGCCCTACTATCTTATCAACAAGGAGATATCAGGCAAGGAGATCCGACAATTCTACAAAGACTACTCCGACGGCATCCCTGGCCTCAGTACCGACTACTTAAGCATCATTGCCAATCGTCTGCGCGACCTTTACGCCTCTGGTATCATGAACAGCGCGGAATACGCAGATCTGCGCCAGGACACCACGCGGTTCATCCGCATTATTGACGGAAAGAATGCCAATAGCGTACCCATTACCGAGATTAACTCCGTCATCTCCGCTTACGAGCAGATCTTCCTCGACCAGACGCTGGCCGAACACCGTGACATTCTGAAGAAATGCAACCTCAATGACTACTTGACGCCAAACCTCACATACGACAAAGACCGCAGCGAGGCGAGCCTCAACGAGCTCCATAGCAGTATCCCTTTGGCCACAGGCCTTGTCCAGCGCGGCCAGAAGATCATCGACCGAGGTGAAATCGTTGACACGAAGACCTACAACATTCTCCTCTCGTTCAAGAAAGAGATGGAGCGCAAGCATGAGAACGACCCGCGGCTCTCGCTCACCATTCTCGGACAGATTCTCTATGTCGCCATCATCATCACTTGCTTCACCGTCTTCCTCTCGCTCTACCGCAAAGACTACTTTGAGAAGGCGCGCTCCGTTGCGATGCTCTATGCCCTCATCCTTTTCTTTGCCGTAATCGCCTGCCTCATGGTTAGTCATAGCATCCTACATATTTACATGCTGCCCTTCGCCATGGTGCCCATCTTCGTTCGCGTGTTCATGGACTCCCGCACAGCCTTCACGGCCCATATCACGACGATTCTCATCTGCGCAAGCATCCTGCAGCACCCCCTAGAGTTTATCGCCGTCGAGACCATCGCAGGCATGATCGCCATCTTCTCCCTCCGCGAGCTCTCCAGCCGCTCACAACTTTTCTGGACGGCCGTTCTCATCACTTTCGCTATGGCGCTGACCAACCTCTCTCTCGACTGGATACGCACCAGCGACATCAGTCGTATCAGCTATAGCGAATACAACTACCTTGCCATCAACGGCCTGCTACTCTTCTGTTCCTACCCTTTGCTCTACCTCATCGAGAAGGCCTTCGGCTTCACGTCGAACATCACTCTCATCGAGCTCTCCGACATGAACAAGGAATTACTGCGCAAGATGAGTGAGGTGGCTCCTGGCACATTCCAGCATTCCATCCAAGTGGGCAACCTCGCCGCAGAAATCGCCCGCAAGATCAACGCCAGAAGCCAACTGGTCCGCACAGCCGCCCTCTACCACGACATCGGCAAGATCGTCAATCCCATCTACTTCACGGAAAACCAGTCGGGCGTCAACCCTCACGAGAAGATGGGCTCCATCGACAGCGCCCAAATGATTATCAGTCACGTGACCGAAGGCGTCAAACTGGCAGAGAAATACGATCTGCCTACGGTCATCAAAGACTTCATCTCTACCCACCATGGTCAGGGTAAGGCTAAATTCTTCTATGTACAATATAAGAACGCGCACCCAAACGATGACGTCGACGAATTGCTCTTCACCTATCCCGGTCCCAACCCTTTCACCAAGGAACAGGCAATCCTCATGATGGCAGATACTGTCGAGGCAGCCTCCCGTTCGCTACCCGACTACACAGAAAAGACCATCCGAGAACTCGTCAACCGTCTCATCGACGCTCAAGTGGCCGAAGGCTATTTCCGTGAGTGTCCCATCACTTTCCGCGACATATCCTATGCCAAGACCGTCCTCATTGAGAAACTCAAGACCATCTACCATACCCGACTCTCGTATCCTGAACTGAAGAAATAAGCGGTCTGTTCTCACTTGCACATTCTGCCCTATTTTTGTGCAAAAACTGCACAAAACTGCACATTTGTGCATATTTCTGTGCAATTATCGTTAATCTTTGTTAACTTTGTGTGCGCAAACATCACACTTTTAAACAATCTCTATACCTTTGCACCCGATTTTCGTAAAAAGATGTTTAAGGATATGAACAAAATCACAACATGGCTCGCCGGCGCGATGCTGGCCGTAGCAACCAACGCCACTGCAGGTGGCATCTTAACCAACACGAATCAGAGTATTGATTTCCTTCGCAACCCAGCCCGCGATGCGGCTATCGGTCTTGACGGTGTCTATTCAAACCCCGCAGGTGTCGTCTTCATGCCTGAAGGACTCCACATCGCCCTCAACTGGCAGTATGCCCACCAGACACGTACCATCCAGAGCGAGAACCCCGTCTTCGCCTTAGGACGTAAGAACGGCGGATTGTCGCAGAAGACCTTCGAAGGTGTGGCCGACGCCCCTTTTATCCCCTCGCTGCAGGGAGCCTACAACAAGGGCAACTGGAGTGTGCAGTTCAACTTCTCCGTCCCTGGCGGCGGTGGCAAGTGTGAGTTTGCCGACGGTCTTGGCTCCTTCGAGAGTGTTGTGGGAGGCATCGCCCATCAACTGCAACCCCTCGGAGCCACAGGCTACGATATGGACGGTTACATGCAGGGACGACAGTACTACTTTGGCTTCCAACTCGGAGCAGCCTACAAGATCCTGCCCGATCTCTCTGTCTACGGTGGTCTACGACTACTCTACGGCACGGCCACCTATAAGGCCAAGATCAGCAACATCATGGTGAACACCGCTGGCGGCTATGTCGACTTCGGCAGTTTCCTCCAAGGTGCAGCCACCACTGTCGACGGTGGCATCTCGCAGGTACAGGCAGGCATTGCCCAGTATCAGGCCGCAGGTGTCGAGGCCCCCGCAGAACTCACAGCCAAACTTGCACAGCTTGAAAGCACAAAACAGAGCCTCAATGCCCTGCAGAAATACTCCCAGGGTGTGAACCTCCTCTGTAACCAGACAGGTGTAGGCGTGGCCCCCGTCATCGGCGTTGACTACCGCGTGGGTAACTTCAACTTCGCCGTGAAATACGAGGCCAAGACTCAAATCCGCATGGAGAACGAGTCGACCGTCAACGAAGCTAGTGAAATCCCTGCCGTGAACAAGTTCCGCGACGGTGAGAATATTGACGAGGACTCTCCTGCCCAGCTCGCCGTTGGTGCGATGTGGAACGTCACTGACGATGTGCGCCTGAATCTCGGCTACCATCACTTCTACGATACGAAGGCTCATTGGTATAACGACACCCAGAAGTTGCTCGACGGCGGCACCAACGAATACCTCGCAGGTGCAGAGTGGGATATTACCGACCGCCTCACCATCTCTGCCGGCGTACAGGTCACCCGCTATCAGCTCACCGACGCCTACATGAACGATATGTCGTTCGTCGTCAACTCCAGCAGCATTGGCTTTGGCTTCAAGTACCGTGCCAACGAACACGTTCAACTCGGTGCCGGTTATTTCCAGACGAACTACGAGGACTACGACCGCGTCACTTCCGTCTCTCCCCGTATCAGTGATTCCTTTACCCGCACGAACCGCGTCCTCGGCATCAACTGCGAGCTGAACTTCTAATAAGTCATTCATAGGGGAAAACTTCCCCTCTATAATAAAAGGTGCAAAGACAACAATACTCTTTGCATCTTTTATCTTTTCAAAAATATTAAAAGATTTGGCTGTTTCAAGAAATAAGTGTAACTTTGTCAGCGAAATAGACGAATGATGAAGGATAAGGACAATGAATAAGAAACTGATATCCCTGCTTTTAGTTTGTGTACTTCCTATTGCTTTGCTGGCAGGTTCTGGCGACGTGAACGGTGACAGCAAGGTAAATGTTGCCGACATCGTGGAGATCATCAACTACCTCAATGGCACTCCGTCAGACAAATTCAAATTCGACGAGGCAGACATCAGCGGCAATGGTAAAGTGAATGAAATTGATATAAAAATTCTTGAAGAGGTCATCATGCATGGAGATTTCGACTTGAATTCTACCTTAGAATATTACACCCTACAAGATCTGATACACGACGCACAAGAGAAGATAGAAGAACTGAACGAAAAAATTAATCAGACCGAACCGAAGTTGCTACATATGGAGTTCTTGGCTTCAGAGAATCCGATGCAACTGGTTGAAGATGCTGAGTGTATCATTGTAGGCGATAGCGCTGTTGGATGCAGAATTCTGAACATCACGAATGCCAAGTCACTGATTCCACGGTTCCAGTTTAATGGCGACTATGTGACAATTGGCGGGCAGAAGGCCATCAGCAGCGAGACTGCATTTGACTTCAGCTCAGAGCAAATCCTTGTTGTTCACTCTGGAGAAAAGACCAAAGCGTACACGGTTGCCGTGAGTGCATATACCGGCCTACCTACACTGTGGGTAGAGACAAAGAACCGCAAATTAAAACAGTCCAACCTCTATTACGATGCCACCATCAGCCTTACAAACAATGCCGGCTACGGAAGCCAAAGCGGCCTTACGGAGACTGCGGGCAGGATTATGGCTCAGGGAGATCTTCGTTACTACACGAAGATGAGCGATCGACCAGGCGGCGAAACGGAGTGGGGGAAAAATGACTACAAGTTAAGTTTCTCCAGCGCCATTCCAATGTTAAACATGCCTGCTCACACAGACTGGCTGTTGATGCCCAATGTCAACGACATCACCATGCTGCATAATCAGACGGCCTTCTTCCTGGGCGAAATGAGTGTGCTGGGCGACCGTACGCCCCAGTTCCATTATGTCGACCTGATGTTTAATGGCCGCTATACGGGGACGTACATGCTGGGGGAGTGTCCTGATGCTGTTGGCACGGATAACACCGACATTCTGGTCGACTGGTATCTGATCAATGAGATAGCCAAAAACGAGAAAGGTGCATCGGGGATGATATGGGACTTTGAGACTGCTTTCGGCGATGCGGGGAATACCAGCCCCACTGGGTTTGTCGCGAAGGAGACTGACCGATATAAGCGTCTGTTTCAGGATCTGGACTTCGTGGCCAAAGTAAAGGAACGATTTGACTATTTCTACAAAAATCAAGGAAACATTATTAGGAATATCAACGAAAACGCGCAGTATCTGAAGTATGCTATTCAAGAAGATAACACAAAATGGGATACATTCACAGCATACGAGTCTTCTGATGCCGACACCTGGGTTTTATATCAGGACAAGGTGAACAGCATGAAGAGTTGGCTAGCACAACGCATGCAATGGCTTAAGGAACAGTTTGACGCTATGTCGGCGTCACGCAGCCGAGAAAAAGCACGATGGAATGCCGCACAGACACTCAGGAATACAGAGCAATCAGGGCGAAACGGCCAACTCCGACTGATGTGGGAGGCTTTACAACAGAGGCTTGATAGTCTGGAAAAGGTTCTTGTGGAGCGTGTAGAACCTAAACTCCTCACTATGGAGTTTGTGACGGCAGATAACACATCTCTGAAAGAGAATATTAACTGTAAGATTGTCGGTGACAGCATTATCGAATGCTGGTTGCCGAGAACGACAACTGACAAGATTCTGAAACCCCGATTCACCTTTGAGGGCACGATGGTGGTTATTGACGGCTTTGAAGCAGAGAGCGGTAAGACAGCAACTGATTTCACCAAGCCCCGCACTGTTACTGTCGCTACTTCCAGCAAAAACCGGTATTATACGATATATGTCCATTCCTTTACCGGACTTCCGATGATGACCATTACGACAGATGGCCTTCAAGAGGTGACCTCAAAGGAAACCTATATCGGCGCCACCCTGTCGTTAAGGGAAGACGTGAGGACTCGCGCTGCCGGTGACTACGTAGAGTCAAGAGTCAATATCAAAGGTCGCGGTAACTCCAGTTGGAAGAACGCCAAGAAGCCCTTCCGCCTGAAGTTCGATGAGAAGATATCATTGCTCGACATGCATAAGGACAAGTCGTGGGTGCTGATTCCCAACTTCTGCGACAAGTCGATGCTGCGCAACAGCCTGGCCTTCTACATGAGTAGCATCAGCAACATTGACTACACCCCAGAAAGTCATTTCATCGATTTGACTTTCAATGGCCAATATTGGGGAACCTACCAGTTGTGTGAAAAGCTGAAGATTGCCAAACATAGGGTAGATGTCGGAGATGATGGTTTCTTGTTTGAGATAGACTTCCGGTGCCTTAGTGAGTCAGATGCCCGTTATTTCTCAGTACCACATATAGAAGAAAGTGTTGTAAACATTAAGGACCCCGAAGTGGAGTATGGTGATGCGAACTTCAGCTATGCGAAGGACTTCGTGAATAGGGCTGATGAGGCATTGTTCAGCAATAACTTTACCGATCCCACAACAGGCTGGCAGGCCTATATGGATATAGACTCTTTTGTTGATTTCTATCTCATCCAGGAGATTGGGAAGAATCTGGATGGAGACTTGGATACCAGTTGCTTCATGCATCTTAGTCGTGGTGGAAAGCTGAAGATGGGTCCTATCTGGGACATGGATGTGGCTTATGGCAACATGGACCAAGCCAACCAGACATGCTTTGATCCGGAAGGATTCTATGTGAAGGATGCCGCGTGGTTTGCCCGATTGTTCAAGGATCCCGTATTTGTAAACAGGGTCAAAGAGCGGTTCAATTATTTCTATCGTCATCAGAATGATATCCTGGCCAACGTCAATGCCGATGCGCAATACCTGAAGTACTCTGCTCAGGAGAATGACAATGTATGGCATCTGTTAAATGTCAAGACATGGCCTAATTATAATATGTGGGGAAGTTATCAGAATGAGGTTCAGGAACTGAAGGTGTGGTTTACCACCCGCATGGAGTGGTTAAAGACTCAGTTCGACAACATGTGAATAAGAAAGCTACTATAGCGGATCTACGTCGAAATAGATTTGGAGGGAGGTATACCGCTTGTCTTGCAGCATCTGCTGCTGGGCAAGCGCTAAATATTTGCGGACATCAGCCAGGTTGAGACCGGGCTCGATCTTGATCAGGAGCTTGCGGATGGAAAGCGATTTGACTTTAGCGACGGCAGGACGGTCAGGTCCCAGGACACGTGCGCCAAACCACTGACGAAGACGACTACCGAGTTCATGTCCGGCGGTTTCTACAAGGCTGTCAGAGCGATGCTTCAGATAGACATAGATGAGACGGGTGAAAGGCGGATAACGGAACTCACGGCGCTCGGCCATGACGGAACGGAAGAAGGCAACTTGGTCGTTATCGACAATCTGACGGATAACGGCGAGGTCAGGACTTTTCGTCTGGAGGATGACGAGTCCGCGACGGCCTTTACGTCCTGCCCGCCCACTAACCTGCGACATCATCATGAAGGCGTGCTCGTAGGCCCGGAAGTCGGGGTAGTTGAGCATCGTGTCGGCATTGAGGATGCCCACGATAGAGACCTTGTCGAAGTCGAGACCCTTAGAGATCATCTGTGTGCCGATGAGGATGTTGGTGCGACCAGCTGAGAAGTCGTTGATGATGCGTTCATAGGCCTGACGAGTACGGGTGGTGTCAAGATCCATGCGGGCGATACGGGCCTCGGGGAAGAGGGCTCGCACCTCGTCTTCGATCTTCTCTGTACCGTAGCCGCGCGTCTGAAGTTCACGACTGCCACAGGCGGGGCACTCCGTCGGCACCTGATAGGTATAGCCGCAGTAGTGGCACGTAAGCTGGTTCAGATTACGATGGAGGGTCAGCGAGACGTCACAATGTTGGCATCGGGGTACCCACCCACACTGTTTACACTCAATCACCGGGGCATAGCCGCGACGATTTTGGAAGAGAATGGCCTGTTCACCACGTTCGAGCGCCTCGCGTACCTTTAATAATAATATGGGCGAGAACGGGCCACGCATCATCTTTTGGTGTTGCAGGTCCTTGATGTCGACGATTTGTATTTCAGGCAGTTCAATTCCCTTGTAGCGCTCCGCCAGCGTGACGAGGCCGTACTTCCCTGTCTGTGCATTGTGCCAAGTCTCTGCACACGGTGTCGCAGTACCCAGAAGAACTCGTGGAGGGTGGAGGGTGGAGGTTGGAGGGATACTACCTTGAGAGGTAATCTGCGCCAGCATAATGGCAGCGTTTCGGGCATGATAACGCGGCATGGGATCCTGCTGTTTATAAGAAGTCTCATGTTCTTCATCGACGATGATGAGACCAAGGCGTTGGAAGGGCAGGAAGACGGCACTACGGGCACCAAGGATGACATCATAGGGATTCTTGGAGAGTTGTTTCTGCCAGATCTCAACACGCTCAGCATCACTATATTTCGAATGATAGATACCCAGTCGACTGCCAAAGACACGCTGGAGACGATCCATCATCTGAACGGTGAGTGCAATCTCGGGCAAGAGGTAGAGTACCTGCTGATGCTTGTCGAGCGCCTGCTGAATGAGGTGGATATAAATCTCAGTCTTACCGCTGGAGGTAACGCCGTGAAGCAGGGTGACGGGCTTCTGGAGGAAGGCGAACTGTATCTGATTGAAGGCTTCCTGCTGAGCCAGACTGAGGGGTTTGATATGCTCGGGATGTGGTTCGCCGCCATGATTCAGGCGTCCCACTTCCTGTTCATAGGTCTCAAGGATGCCTCGCTTGACAAGAGCAGAGATGGTGACGAGAGTATGGCCTTGGTTCAGGAGCTCGTCTCTTGTGATTTCTCCACTTTCCTCTTTCCACAAAACCAAATCCAGAAAATCAATAAAGGCTTTCTGCTGAGAAGGGGCTCGCTGGAGCATGTCAAGGGCGATGTGGAGAGCCTGCTCGGAACGGAACTTAGGGGTAAGACGGATATAAGTCTCAGTTTTGGGACGATAGCCGTCTTCAGCTTTCAGACCTGCAGGAAGCGCAGCCTTGTAGACTTCGCCAATCGGAGAGAGGTAGTAGTCGGAAATCCAACGCCAGAGATTCAACTGGCTTTCCAGTAAGATCGGAGAAGAATCAAGGACTTGGAGGATGGGTTTGATCTTGTCTTTTTGTGGAAAGAGGAAAGAGGAATGTGGAATGAGATTACTTTGCAAGCCATTGGGTTCACGGGTATTCTGGGAAAGATCATTTCTCATTCCTCTTTCCTCTTTCCACTTTCCACAAATCACGCCAACATAAGTCTTGTTGCGGCCAAAGGGTACGAGGACACGATAACCAACACCAACCTGCCGCTCCAACTCGGGCGGAACGGAATAAGTGAACACGCCGTCGAGAGGAAGCGGCAGGATGACGTTTATGTACAATGTGCGATTTACAAATTATGATGTACAATGAATTATTTAGAAGAAGTAGGCGGCTGAAATCTGCCAAGCGTTGTTGTGGGTATCCACGTCGTTCCAGTCTTTGAACTCGCCAGACTTGCCCGCTGCCAGGTTATAGGTGAAGCCCACTTCAAGATGCCCCATAAGGGAGAGTCCAGCACCGAAGTTGATGCTCAGGCTGGCATCTTTCAGGCGATATTCACCGACTTTGGTTTCATACACCTTGTCGCTCACTGGGAATCCGAACTGGGGTCCTGCAGCGAGGTAGATGCCTGCCATCGAACTGAGACCGATGTTGTAACGCAGATTGACAGGAATCTGGAGAGACTTCTGCTTAACTTTAGTGGTCTCGTTACCAGAAGGAACCGATGACGGGGTGGAAGGGGTGACATCAGCACTACGCTCATCGTAGAGCGCTGCAATATCCACTCCAAAGCCCACGGGCAGGGATATTTTCAAAGTCGGACCTACAAAGAAACCCGTCTTGTTGTCGGAATCGACAACATCCTTGCTGAATGACATCTTGGTGATGTTAAGACCGCCCTTCAAACCAAACTTGAGGCCCTGTGCCTGTGCTGTCATCGTCATAGCGACTGCCAGCACGACTAACGTAATGATTCTTTTCATGATTGATACTGTTTAAAATGAATATGATGGTGCAAATTTACGAAAAAATTAGTTAAGTGAGAAGAAAAGGAATATATTTCTTTTCTCGAACGTGAAATTTTTATCCAGAAACGCTAACAAAGGGTGAAAAAAGGGACTTGTGTCTTTATCGATTGGCTGATTGTTTAAAGTTGGTTTAAACGTTTCTCTTTGGGAGAAAGGACGCTGTAAAGTGGGAGAGTCTAGGCAGTAAACAAGTAGTTACAGCCGTGTAAAGTCGTACCGACCTGCCGCTCGACATATACCGACCCCGGGGCCGACATATGTCGAGCCTAGGGTCGGTATATGTCGGCCCCGGGGTCGGTACCGATTTTTCAACGGTTCAGTTCAAATGATTAGTGTCGTTCCCTACGTACGGAGACTCTGGCACTGCCGGAAGCACCAGAACCGGAACCGCCACCAGACTTGGTCTTCGAGCGACGGACACTGCTCTTCGGCGCCCTGTTACCCTTGGCCTTCGCCTTCTGGGCAGCCTTTATATTCTGAGGATTGGCATTGGCGATGCTGTCGAGAGAGTCTTTCTTCTCAGGATCGCCGAAGATGTTCTTGCGGAAAGCCTCGAGTTCCTTCTCGATGCGCTTCTGCTCAGCTGAGAGCTTCGTAGTGTCACCATCGCAGAGCTGGAGCAGTGTCTTGCCCTGAGCATTGTTGGTCTTGTAGATCTTGCCACGATATTTGTTGAGCGTGAAGAAGTCGTCCATCGTCATCGTGGCGGCGTTGTTGAGGTTCGACGTCATCACGGTCTGACGGTTCAGGAAGGGTTCGAGGTCGCTATACTTCACCCAGAAGAGGGGATACTGCGTAGCCTCACCCCCGAAGTCATCTTCGCGCATCATAACAGGGCAGAGAGCCATCACCTTCACATGGAAGACGGCATTAGCCTGGTCGTAGTAAGCGCTCTCCTTCAAATAGTACTTCGTGACCTCAGGCGAGGGGATATCGCTATTATCGACCTTCAGTTTCCCGTCCTGTTCCTCGTAGAAGATATGGCGGTCGTCGAGGAGCGTCTTCATCTCGATCTTCGTCTGGTCGTTGAACACATCGGCACCATCGTTGGCGATAGAGTACTCGTATATGGGGATGTAGTTGTTCTGCGCCAGCTTGAAGATATAGGTGAAGAGGTTCATCTGCTTACCCTCGGGCTGTACGGGATAATAGAGTCCGGCATTGGCATCCTTCGTGAGGTCGATCTCGCGGTAGATATCACGACGCCACACCACATCCTCAGGCATGTCGACTGCCGTAGGGAACGAAATCTGTGCCCTGATCGACATCGCTGAAGAGGGACTCTTCGACTTCTGCTGTTGTTGCTCTGTCTTCGGCTGTGTACGGCGCTGTTTCGGCTGAGCCTGGGCCATGCCCGCTATCAGCACTATCGTCAACAAGAATAATACTCTTTTCATATCTTCTTAACTAATTAACTACTTAACTTCTTAACTACTTAACGATGACCTCCATCGGGTTCTGCAGAGTACGCGTCAGACCATCTGGACCAACAACCGTCACACGAGAAATATAGAAGCGACGGTTACGTGTCAGCTTGCGGAACGTTTCCTTCTGACGGCCAGAGAATGAGGCACCCTCGCTGACGATGGGCACGGCGTTACCCATATTGTCGAAGAAAACGGTCTCGAACGACTGTACCTTGAAAGCGATATCGAGGATGCCGTCGTCGATGGCAGCGCCAAGGGTATTGGCTCCCACCAGTTGGCCCTTCACCAGACCTCCACCCTTGAAACGGGTAGGATTGCCGTGTTCGTCGTTCATCGTGATATATGGTGTCGGATCAGGCAGACGGCGCACACGGAAGGTGAACTGTCCCATCTGCTGAGCGCGCCCTGTGTTCGTGGAGATGACGGTGATGGTGGCATTCTCGCCGATCTTCGAAGGACGAGCGATATACTTGCCTGGGCCTACGGGTTGCAGGGTGCCGTTGGTCATCGTGGCTTGTATCTTGGTGAGAGGCACGCCTGGCACACTGATACTGATGGGGTTGTTATAGCCCGCATAAAGCATATTCATAAGGTCGGCACTGACGGTGGCACTAGGATCGACAACGGTGTATTTCTGAGTGAAGTCACGACGCACTTTCTCACCATTACCATTGACGGTCTCGAGATAGCCTGCCAACGTGAAGTCGCCCGTGGTGCCACAGATACGCTCGTAAAGATTGTCTTTGAGATCCATCTTCTGATTGCCAATATAAATGTCTGGCACCTGCGTAGTATCGACGGCAGCCATGACAATATGGGCAGAGAACTTATCGCCTCGGACGATGGTCTGGGAATTGGGAATGACAAAGGCCTCGAGGGAATTGACACGGATATCCTTCACGTCGATATTTTGCACCAATGTATGAAGCACCTCGCCCTCGGCATAACGCACATCGTTCTGAAGTTTGGAGAGCAGGGTGACAGAGGCTGCTGCAGGCATGGATTCGAACATATACTCCTGCCAGTTCTTACCCATGGCGGAGATGTCTTCAGGAATATCAGTAGAGAGATTGGAGGCAATCATCTTCTTCTGACGATAGGTGCCCACCATAGACACCATCTGACGACGGTAAGCTACGACTGCATCATGCAGTTCCTTACCTCTGCCGCGACCAGGAGCCAACATCACCTGATTGGCAGCCTCCATATCCTCCTTGTTGCGGATGTTAAGCACATCGCCATCCTTGCCGTCGGCCTCAATGACAATTGCCTCTTTCAGTCCAGCAATCAGATTGTAAAGCGAGTCACTCATCGCTTTCACCTCTAGGGCTTTGTCATACCACTCCTTCGTCTTCTGGGGGTTCGCTTTCATCTGTATGGCAAACTCGTCATACAATGCCAGGTTCTCCAGCGTCGAATTCTGCGTGGTGCGGTTCAGACTCTTCTCCACGATGGAGAAGCCGTTGAGCACCTCATTGGAGACGTTCAGCGCCAGCATAGCCATCAAGACGACGTACATCAGATTGATCATCTTCTGGCGTGGAGAAACGGGTCTTTTCTTGATTGCCATAGTCGTTTATCCTAAGGGGGCGGCGGCCTTCATATTGACAGTCATCGCCTCAATCATACGGGTATAAATCTGATTCAGTTCTGCTATCTGCTCAGCCATACGACGAGTCTGAGCATTGATATCGTCGATGGTGCTGATCTGCGAGCTGGCGCTCTTCAGCTGTAACTCGTAGATCTTCGTGATACCTGTAAGTGTACGGTTCAGGTTCTCCATCTCCTCCGAGTCACGAGCAAGGCGCTCACTCTGCTCAGCCACCTTCGACAACATCTCCGTGAGACGCTTGAGCTCGTCGACATAGTTGGCGGTAGCCTCCTCGAGTTCGGGATTCACCTGAGGCAGGCCAGATACACCAGATATTCCTGAAATGCCGGAAACAGTCGCTACAGACGACGATACGGCAGCGATGGCCTCCGTATCAACGGCAGTGCTGGAGGGCACGGATGCACCAACTTCTCCAGTTTCTCCGGATGATCCTGTACCTCCGATGATAATGGTGCCGCCATTACCACCAATGACAGTAGCAGAGGCCGGCACAGCCTCAAGTTCTTCTTCGTCACTCTTCACATGGGTGTCGAGCTCCATGCCATCAGTGGTCTTGTCGAACGGACGGTCGAAGGCAGAGATAAAGAACACAAACACCTCAGTTCCCATACCCAGGAACAGGAAGAAATTCGCTCCTGGCAGGTGAGTCAGTTTGAAGAGCGTTCCTAAGATCACGATAGAAGCACCCCAGCTGTATGCGTAGTTGAGGAACGTCTGTCCAGGCACACTATCCATCCACTTCTGCAGACGGTAGACGAGGTTATATTTACTATATGTTGTCATTCTCTATAAACTATAAACTGTAAACTATAAACAAGAGATTATTTCTTAGAGATCTTAGCCTTGTCGCTCGTGCTGTTTGCCAAGCTGCGCACACAACGGAATCCAATATATGAGCGAGGCTGGTTCTGATACTCCGACGAGCGCCAAGCAGAACGGATATACGATTCTGGATCCTTCCAAGAACCGCCACGCACACTCTTCTTCTTCATACGATAGGGATCCTCCTTGGCAGCGTTATATCGCAACTGAGGATTGATATCGTTCATCGCATCGACACCTGCCTCGGTATAGACGGTACTCGTCCATTCTGCCACATTGCCAGCCATATCATAGAGGCCATTGGTGTTGGAGGCATAGATGCCCACGCGGCTCGTAATCAGGTTGCCATCCTTCGTGTAGTTTCCGTCGTCGGGCTTGAAGTTAGCAAAGAAACAGCCCTTGCCGCTGGCCACGTCCTCATTATCCCAAGGAAACTCGTTCTGGTCTTTGCCACGGGCAGCAAACTCCCACTCTGCCTCTGTCGGCAGACGGTAGCGCTGCACAAAGCGGGCAGCTGCACCCAGACCCTTCAGCAGGTATTCTGTACGCCAATGGCAGAAGGCATTGGCCTGCTCCCATGTAACGCCTACCACGGGATAGTCGTTATAGGCGGGATTGGAGAAATAGTAGCGCATATACATCTCGTTGTCGGCATTGGGGAAATCGTTCACCCAACAGGTTGTATCGGGATATATATTAACAATGTATGTGTTGAGGAAGTCCCAAGGTCCCGTTAACTGACGGTTGATGGTCTCACGCACAATTCTGCCCTCGTCGTCGATATAGGCTGTATCCTTCGAGATCCAAACCTGTTCATTGGGATCGATGGCAATATCGGTATTCAAATGGCGCTCCTCCGGATCCATACGATTACGGCGTAAGGCTGCAGCAGTATAGTCGAAGACCTCGTAACGGTAGTTCATCTGCTTGTAGTCAAGCATCTTCTCACCCGTAACGGGATTAGTGGCATAGAGACCATCAATGATCTCCTGCTCATCCTCGCTCGGCTTACGCGGCAGAGCCTTCTTCCAGTTCAGGACAGAGCCGAGTTCATTACCCTCCTTGTCTGTTTTGACGGTACGGTACGTCTCATCAACCTCTGCCAAACGCTCTCTGAGAATAGAGTCGCGCACATAGTTCACGAACTGACGGTACTTAGAGTTGGTCACCTCGGTTTCGTCCATCCAGAAGCCGTCTACGGAGATATCACGCAATGGTGTCTGACGACCCCAAAGGCTGTCTGTCTTCTCAATACCCATCTTCAGGTGTCCGCGTTTTATCAGTGTCATGCCATAGGGCGTCGGCTCTGTAAAAGCCCTGCCGCCGGCACCAGTCACCTCACCGCCTCCAGAAGATGCCAACTTACTACCGAAACAACTAGTCAGGAAAAGTAAAAAGGTAAAAAGGTAAAAAGGTAAAACCTTTCTGCCCCAACCTTTTGCTTTACTACTGATCATTCTCTTTTCCATATCTATATATTCCTTTACTCTTTTATTATTTCTCTATTTGCCATTACAAGATTCTTACACTCTTATGCAGGTTTCGGCCTTTCTTATACAGGTTCAGATCTGTCTGATAGCTGACATAGAGTTCGTGACTCCCGTTGCCGATATTGATAGCCGACGTGTATATCTCATAACTATATCCCAGATGTACGCCATGGACATCTCCACCAATCTGTACCGTTATGGAGTTTGTCGGACTATATGACAACCCTGCATACAACACCCTTTTCTCGTGTGTGTACTTCAGTCGTCCAGAGATATCTGCCCTGTAAGCGACGCCATCAGTACGTCCCAACACCGAGGTGTGTATGGTAAGAAACGGATTTTTCAGCTGAATATTGTATCCACCCGTCAAATAATATGTCGAAGACACGTTGATTTCGTTCCTTTCGCCCAGTTCCACCTTTGGTGCATTCAAGTGGAGAACAGATACGCCAGCATACCATTTGCGATGGTTGTAATAGATACCGGCACTGATGTCGAAAGAGGTTCCGTTGACGGATGATGTTGGCAAAGCACGGTCACCAGTATCGATGACTTCCAACTTTGAACCATCGAAATTCTCACTAAGCATCGTTGCCTGTACACCGAGACTCAGTTTGCCGCCCCAAAGCTGGGGCTGGTAAGCATACTGCAAGCCGAAACGTTTGTGAGTAAAGAGACCGATGGCATCGTTGATGAACTGGACACCAACACCATGATAGCTATTCATGGCGTAAAAAGGCATATCCGCTGCAGCATACATGGTTTTCGGATTATGCTCAAACCCAGACAACTGTGTGGCATAAGCGGCAACGACGTTCAACTTATCCTCCTTTCCCACGGCTGCGGGGTTAAAAGAGGGTTCCATCGACCAGTAATGGCCGAATGCAACATCATACTGAGCCTTGGCTGACACGGCAGTCAGAGTCAGAAACAATATTATAGTATAACGTTTTAACACCTCCTTAATAACGCAAAAGGACGGATTTTATTGCATTGGAGACAATATAGGCAGTAGTCCACGCTGCTTGGAAATTGAATCCACCCGTAATCCCATCGATATCAAGCACCTCACCGGCGAAATAAAGACGTGGTACATGACGGCTTTCAAGCGTAGAAGGATTAATGCTCTTGAGCGATATGCCGCCACAGGTAACAAATTCATCCTTAAAAGGCGCACGCCCAACGACAGAATAGGTGGCATTCACCAAGGTGTTCGTCAGTCGGTTTATATCTTTACGGCTCATCTCCGACCAGCGTATCTGACTCCTAATGCCAAGCGCTTCTGTAAGCAGATGGTTCCATAACCGCTGAGACAGACCAAAGGGATTAAAAGTTGTCAGTAGTTTCTGAGGCTGACGATTAGCCGCCTCCGTGAGAGTAGTCAGAACGCTGGCTTCATCGCTTTGCAGCCAGTTGACGGAGAGAGACACCTTGTAATCTTTCTCTGCCAGATGGCGGGCGGCATAGCTGGACAATTTCAGGATTGCCGGACCGCTCATGCCCCAATGGGTAATGAGCAAAGGGCCGTCTGCACGAAACTTCGTACCAGGCAAATGAACAGTCACGTCGTTTACCACTGTTCCCATCAGTTCGCAAAGGCTTTTATTGTCCACACGCAGACTGAACAGGGATGGAACTGGGGACTCTATCTCATGGCCGATATCCGATAGCCATTTCAGTCCCTCACCTGAGGGGGAGCCACCTGTGGTGACAGCCACGAAATCGTAGTCTGCCAAATCTGTCAGAGAGGATATTTTCTCTCCCAAACGAATCTCAATCTGATAACGACGAGTTAAAGAGAGGAAGCTGTCGATGATGGCCTTGGAGTCTTGGGCAGCAGGGAACACGCACTGGTCTTCTTGTGTTACCAATGGTACACCGTGACACTCGAACCATTGGTAAGCATCGCGATAGTCGAACGTCTTGAACAGTCGTTTCATCAGTCTGTGACCACGGGGATAGACTGTCGAGAGGTCACGCACATCAGCAAAAGTATTCGTACAGTTACAACGCCCGCCACCTGATACGGCAACCTTAGACAGCACGTGATTACTACGCTCAAAGATAGTCAGCGCCATCTCAGGCATCGCCTCTTTCAGATTCACGGCCAGAAAGAAGCCTGCCGCACCGCCGCCAATCACCGCCGTCTTCATCCGACCTTTGCCTCCATAGACAAGGAAGGTGGCACGGATGCCACCTTCCTTAGATTTTAATACTCATCTTCGTTGAAAAGGAAGTCCTCCTTGGTCGGATAGTCGGGCCATATCTCCTCGATGCTCTCATAGACATCACCCTCATCTTCTATCTCCTGCAGATTCTCAAGCACTTCCAATGGTGCACCTGAGCGGATTGCATAGTCTATCAACTCGTCCTTGGTAGCGGGCCAGGGAGCGTCTTCCAATTTTGAAGCTAATTCTAGTGTCCAATACATAATATTTACCTCGTTTTATAATTTGGGCGCAAAAGTAATCATTTATTTCGTATCTTCAAACTTTTTCCCATATTATTTCACTGACATTTTCGTTAAAATTTATTATTTTGGCCAAGACGAAGAGATAATCGCTCAATCTGTTCACATATTGTTGCACTTCTGGGCTTACTTGAGCCACCTCGGCAAGTGCCACAATCCTACGTTCGGCACGACGGCAGACGGTGCGACAGACATGAGCCTGAGCAGCGGCCTGAGTGCCACCTGGCAGGATAAACCCCTGGCGCTCTGGCAACAGGCTCATCATCCTGTCCACTTCCTTCTCTAGTAGCTCTATCTCCCCTTCTGAGAGGTGTGCAGAGTCGTAGAGCTGTGTCTGGCTCTGATCAGTAGCAAGATTAGTACAGACATTGAAGAGATTCCGCTGGATCCGGATAATCATCGACTTTTGTTCTCCTTCAGGCAACATCGCTGCCAGCAATCCTAAATGCGAACTGAGCTCGTCGACTGTGCCATAGGCCTCCAACCGTTCTGATGATTTCTTCATACGGATACCACCTACAATACTTGTTTCTCCCTTGTCACCCGTGCGGGTGTAAACTTTAGTTATTTTCATACGTCTTGTTGGTTAGAAGTTTACAATATAGTTCTTTTTGTCTCTTTTCTTGTCAAACAGCACAATACCGCAGTAATAGAGGTCGAAAGTAAGGACAGCCCGCTTGTCTTCGACAATCTCATGCCATACGTCTCTGGCTTTACTAAGGCCGGTGACAATAAGCACAGAATCAGTCGACACCTTATTATATATATAGGAGAGCCGACTACGGCAGTCACCATCCAATGGCAACACCATTAATTCTGACGACTCTCCTAATATCGCCTTTCGACAACCGGCTTGAAGGTATTCACGATAAGCGCTGCTCTCAATCGCCGAAGGCTGACGCCAGTTGGCAATACGGAATAACAATCTGCCCAATTTCCGTGTCAACCAGTCGTCATCTCGTCCTAAAGTTGCATACTGATAGTAGGGCCAATGTTCATTGATTACATAGCGCACCAGCCAATAGTCCGAAGGCGACTGGATGCCGAAGCCTCTGCAATGGCCAATTCTACAGAGCCATACTGCAACAGCTTTCAACTGGTTTGCTATGTCACTTACTCTCATTCTTCCTCCAAAAACTCAACTTGAACACCGTCTTGTACCAGTTCCTGCATATAACCATGGATTCTGGATAGTCCATTGTCTCCCGGACTTGCATTAAAGCCGTGAGAATATATCGAAGAGCCATCAGAGAAGCGAGCCCTGAAAGACCAGCCCCAACCGTCGAGCACTTCAAACGGCGGTTTGTAGGATTCCTTATACTTATACATCTTCTCCTCTTCGATGATCTGGCGGAAGTGCTTCATCACTTCAGCATCAACCTGCTTCTCAAACATCGGACCATAGGTCTCCTTCATGGCAGTGAGCACGAAGGCACCTGTGGAATCCTTTTCCACACGACCCTCAAACTCAGCGCGAGCCATCGTTCCATGACGAGAATACTCCACACTCACCAGATCTCCTTCAGGCATCTTCTTCAGTGCACAACCAAGCACGCCGAACAGTCCGCCTACCAGGCAAAAGAACAGTCCTTTTCGCATCATCTGGTCATTCCTCTACGACTGGCGCATTCTTCAACTTCTCAAGAGCCCTACAGAGCTGATCTGGGCATGAAGTCACTTTTGTTCCACAGCGGATACCATCCAAACGTTGCATCACATCGTCAATCTTCTGGCCTCGCACCAGTTGGCTGATGCCTTGCAGATTACCATTACACCCACCCAGAAAGAACACCTGCTGGATGACATCATGCTCATCTGCTGTCACATCAATCAGCTGTGAACACGTGCCATGCGTCTGATACTGTACATGTTTTGTCTTCATAACTCAAATATTAATTCTCTTCTTCATTGCCGCAAAGGTAGTGCAATTCGTGCAAAACGCCAAAAATTTTCTCTATTATTTTTGCATATAGAAAGAATTATTCGTAACTTTGCCCCATCAATTCATGTTTAACAAAAACCAGAGACATTATGAAAGTAGGAATTCCAAAAGAGATCAAGAACAATGAGAACCGTGTGGGCATGACCCCTGCGGGAGTAGCAGAACTGACGCGTCGGGGCCATGAGGTGAGCGTGCAGCACACAGCTGGCGAAGGCAGCGGATTCTCTGACGACGACTATGTGAAGGCGGGGGCAAGGATCCTGCCAACCATCGAGGCCGTGTATCGAGAATGCGACATGATTGTGAAGGTGAAAGAGCCCATCGAACCCGAGTATGAGCTGGTACGCAAGGGACAGTTGCTCTTCACCTATTTCCACTTCGCCTGCGAGAAGGAACTGACGGAGGCGATGCTCAAGAGTGGGGCGGTTTGTCTCGCTTATGAGACGGTGCAACTGCCCAACGGCTCGCTGCCCCTGCTGCAGCCTATGAGTGAGGTGGCAGGCCGCATGGCTACGCTCAACGGAGCCTACTATCTGCAGAAGACGAAAGGCGGCAAGGGCAAACTGATCAGTGGCGTACCAGGCGTGAGTTCTGCCAAGGTGTTGGTGCTTGGTGGTGGTGTCGTCGGAGAAGCGGCAGCGCTGATGGCGGCAGGTTTAGGGGCAGATGTGACGATTGCCGACATCTCGCTGCCTCGTCTACGCCAACTCGACATTGAGACGCCTCCCAACGTGCATACTCTCTACTCCTCTGAGCACAACATCCGGAAGCAACTGCCTACGGTGGACATTGTCGTGGGTAGCGTTCTAGTACCAGGCGACAAGACACCACACTTGATTACGAAAGAGATGCTCAATCTGATGGAGCCTGGAACAGTACTTGTCGATGTAGCTATCGACCAAGGCGGATGCTTTGAGACCTCTCGTCCTACCACCCACAGCGATCCCGTCTATATCGAAGACGGCATCTTGCACTATTGTGTGGCAAACATCCCTGGAGCCGTACCCAACACCTCTACCCTCGCCCTCACCAACGCCACCCTGCGCTATGCCATCGCCCTTGCCGACAAGGGCTGGCAACAGGCTTGCAAGGACGATCCTTCTTTGGCCAAAGGCCTGAACATCGTCGAGGGTAAGGTAGTCTACAAGGCCGTCGCCGATGTTTTCGGCCTGCCCTGGGAGAAAATATAACAGCTTTTACATCTTTAGATTATAACTGACATCCTGTAAATAATTCCCGAAATGCTTGTAAATTTCGGGAATTATACTTATCTTTGCACCATCGCTTTTAGCTACATAAATAGTTTCAGCACAGCTGAACCTGTAGACGGCGAGCAATCATATTATGAAAAAGAAACAACGTACAGAAGAAGAATACTATAACGAGAGTAGAAGGCTGCGAGAGGAGACAATGCGTATGGCAGATGCCTTACGGGATAACCCGTTGCGTTTCACTATTACCAATGGTATCATGATGGATGTGGAAATCACTAAGTCAGATTTGAAGACTATTGTCAGTAAGAATACTCAGGACAACCGCTTTAATGCCTTCAAGAACAAGTTGGCGCAGGATATTCGCGGTTTTCTGGAGAAAGCCAAATACGAAGGTTGGCGAGAGGTCATCCCAGGCAAGCATCCTGAAACTGCATATTTTGCCTATTACAGTCGTCAGTTGAAAGGCAAGGCCTACCTCTGTGTACGCAAAATCAAGAACACAGGACTCTTCAAACCATATGCCATCATCGACCAGAATATGTTTGACGCGGAAATAAAAAACCTTAGGAAATAAAAAACCGCTGAACTGATTTGCTAACCCGATTACGGTGCTACTCTTTCATTTCAGCGGGAGGAATTGACTTCCTTTCACGCCGCAAAGATAAG
>JAEEGJ010005045.1_pt1 | contig 42638 bp, 36 predicted proteins | sample 8958761 | NCBI WGS metagenome assembly JAEEGJ01 (sample SAMN16246546, study PRJNA631951) | gut metagenome | biome: gut microbiome; feature: rumen; material: RS-attached | host: Bos | place: Iran: Karaj | collected 2018-10
TGTAACGTAGATTTGAAAAGTCTGAATAGAAACATAAATATAACGGTTTACGGAAGAAAATAGCGTAACGGTGAATTTTCACGGTCTTTTTCCCGGACGGATGACAGCCTGTTTATCCGCCCGTTTTTTTTGCCCGTGCTTACACCTCCTGAATGAAAAAGAACGGTGCAATGCACCCGTTCTACAGCCGGATTTCCGGCTTCATCCGGTGCCGTTTAGTAGCGGACTGAACTTTTTCCCTTTGATGTCTACATGCTGAAGGAAATCTGACCGCCGTTGACCTGTGCCGCCTCAATAGTGGAGCTTCTGGCGTTGATCTTCAGATTGCTGCCGAAACTTACTGATGAATCGTCAATTTTTGATTCGAATGTACCGGTTTTTATTTTAATCTGGCTCGGAGTGAGTGTTATTACCCGATCGTCGGACAGATTTACCTTGACCTCATCTCCGGAGATCTGAACATAGGCCTTGTTGTTCACCCCGATCGACAGTTTCTGGGCCGCCTTGAAGTTGATTTCATTCTTTTTGTTGTCGATGGTGAGTTTTGATTTCTTGGTGGACACTGAGAATGTTTTACCGTAGTGAAGAGTCATGTTGTCATCGGTGTAGGAACCGATATCAAACTGCTGCTGGCGGGTTTCCAATTCATTCATTTTAGTTACAAGCGGATCATCGCCGCCGCCGCCTTTCCCGATCAGGTTGAGGTAGGAAAGTGCCGGTCCGAGGGTTGCAATTACAGCCGCTGCGATACCCAGGACGTTTTTATTTCCGCAAACCACGGAGGCTATACCGCCCGCCGCCATCCCGGCAGCTGAGATTGCCGGAGCAACATTTTCAAGTACCCTGGCCGGATTGTTCTTGAACACACCGTGTCCCGCTATGAACTCGATATAGTTTTTACCTGCGACGGTGAGCTTCTGGTCTCCTCCGGTTTCGTTAAGATCGGCCTTGTTAGGGGTGACGCCGCTGGATACCGAGAAGAATAGGTGATCGGAGCATTTCTTGTTTTGAACGGAATAATCCTTTTCCACTTTTTTTATGGCTGAGGCGAGAGCGGAATATCCCATTTTGTACACAGGGGTTATATTCATTTCCGTGGAAAATCCCGCTTCGAGTTTCAGCGGTATAAGACTCACGGCGAATTTCTGATCCAGCGAACATTCGAACTGGATTGAATTTCCGTAGGACAGGGTGAAATTGAGTGCTGATGCCGAAGTTTTGAAATTGTCGCCCATTTTAACCTCCCGTTATCCTATTACTACAAAGCCCAGCCCAACATTTACCTTGGTGATGGTATTGTTGGCAAATTTGAACTGCGTGTCACTGCAGGTCAGTTTGTCCCCGATCCCCTTCATTTCGCTACCGCTGAAGGTCAGTTTTCCGTTGGCTCCGGTATTCAGTTCGATGGAGTCCTCCTTTACGACCACGGTATTATTTCCTCCGACATTTACCACCATCTGTTCCTGGGTGAAGGCGATCCCGTTATGGTTGTCTTTTTTCAGATTGATCTTGTTTTTGGCGGTTATGAAACAGCCCGAATCCTTCAGCACAACAGCCGCTCCGAGGTTGTTTCCGTCAATCTCTATATTGGCCGGTTCCGGCAGTGCCGCATTGCCGTTGTTGGCGAAGATCACCGTCTCGCCGGCTTTCTTTGCATCGATCTGGATCTTGTCGGTTGTCTTCACGGTGAAATTACTGCCGGCAGTGTTAACCGGAGCCTTCAGTTCACCTGCGGAAAGAGCTACATTGGATGCTTCGGTGATGCTGTCTTTTTGGAACAGGTATTTAAACCAGGCAAGGGGGGCAAACGCCATGTAGCCGACATCTTCTGCGATATCTTTTTTCAGCTTGCTGAAAACCATGGCTTTTCTCTGATCCTCCTGGAGTACCTCTCTGCATGATTTTATTGATTCTCTTACAGGATGTGCGACACCATCCGCCAGCTCGTTGAAACACGCGAACACAATCCCTTTCTTGGTACAGAGAGTATAACCCTTGGCTCCACCGAACACTGCATCGGTATATCCAAGTTTGACAATGTTGTCGGCATTCTCCACCTCTGCAGGTGAGTATTTGGTTGATTTTGAGCAGGTGAGCAGTTTTATACCGGCTAGACCGTAGGCGGTTTCAAATTTAAGGCCTGCAGTGTGGCTGTTGCTCAGGGAGATTGAAACGTTTGCGGTTGCACCGCCGAAACTCTGGGTGTAGCTGGCGCTCGGGTAGTTGAGAGCGACATCGAAGGAGGTAAGGCAGTCAAGGACGTTTTCTCCTCCGAATATATCTGCAGTCAGTGTTTTAGGACTTTTTACTTCAGGTACCAACCATTCCAACATAATATTTTCTCCCTGTTTTCAGTCTGATGTTCCAGAGCTTTTCCTATGCGTTAAACTGATGACTGTTTCCGACACTGTCCTTGAAGGTCGCGGTGTCCTTGGTGATCGTGGTGTTTTCCATTCCGTTGAAGGATATGGATATCCCTCCATTGGTGGAAAGCTTGAATTTGGTATTTTTGACCGACATTTCAATATCGTCTTTTTTAATGACCATGGTGCTGTTTTTGCATTTGATCGTGGTCTTGTCTCCGGTAATTTCGATTGACGGCTTGCTGCCTTCGGCGGAGGACAGGGTGATCTTGTCACTGATCATTGAAACTTCAGAACCGTCGTTCTGCGGACCGGTTAGTTCAATAATATTCTTTGTTCCGGTGTCGCCCGGTGCTATTTTCATCTTTTTATCCTTTGCGGATATGATCTGGAAAATTATGCTTCTTTTCTGGGCGGTGTAGTTTATACCGGATGAAGTGCAGTTCTGAATTATTTCTGTCAGTCCCAGTGCCGCCAGCAGAGCCACCGGTGCGGCGGCTGCAACGCCGAGGGCGGCGGTCAGCGGAATTGACGAATTGGCCTTGAGCTCATCATCACTTGCGGAATTATCCTGCTTGTATGCACTCAGAGCGTTGTAGAACGACGTATAGTTCACGATCGGCAGTTCCTTGATGATAAACTGATCGTGGGTTTCATCGTAGAATACCCTGAAAAAGAAGTAGATGTACTCCAGCGGTTCAAACGCCGATACCTGGCTGGTTGCATTGTTTGCATACAGAACAAAAGTTTTATTCAGAAGATCTTCAAGTTTCCCGGAGGATGAATTGACTGACGGCTCGGTTTTGACCACCGTTCTTGACACAGTCATGTGTCCGTTCTTGGATGAAATGGATTTTTTCGAAGTGGCGGTCTGGAAGGAATCTCCGTCCTCGGTTTCAACCATGATTACGTTAAGGGTGAATTTCTTGTTATTGCTGCTGTAGGAAAGATTCACCTTCACTGTGGCCCCGACATTGTATTTCATACCTTCGGAGGAACTGTGGATTACCCCGTTTTCAAATGCCAGTTTCTGGTAGTCGGTGTCCTCGTCGCCGTCCTGATATACGGCAAGGGATTTGTTATCCTCTCCGTACAGAGGTATGAATGTTTCATCGGTGTTGCTGGTGTCCACACTGTCTTTGGACCCCTTGTCTATCTCTTTGAGTATTACGTGGCTGTCCTTGTCGCCTGTCATGCCGCCCTGCCTGATGACAAAACTGCGATCGTCGAGGGTATAGCTTTTGAATCCCGGCAGCTGCAGAGAGCCTGAAACCGTCTTGCTGTTGAACGTGTCCAGTGAAAGTGAGGCAAGAGTGCTGCTGTCGAGTTTAAGGGTGTATTCGGACGGGGTGGAGGTGGAGGTGGAGGTGGAGGTGGAGGTGGAGGTATCCCCTGTCGCCAGCTCGAATTTGATATTGGAGAATTTTTTTGATTTTGCATTCTCACCGAGAATTTCACCGATATGCTGGTTGAGGCTGTCGGAGTACTGCAACAGTTTCAGGGTTGAATTGTCATTGCAGATGATCAGATAAGGCAGATATCCGCTCAGTGTCGCACCGGATGATGATTTAAGCGCCAGGGTCTTTTTGCACCAGGTGTAGGTCAAATCGGTAAAATCGAATTTTTCATCATCAACCGTAAGATCCTCGGTAATCTCGGTTTCATTGGAGTAGGAGGTACCGTTGTAATCAACAGACAGTGACAGTTTGGTACTCAGAACCGCGTAGCTTACGTCTTCGGCGTATTTGAATGAATCGTTGTCTGTAGCATTGGCGCCCTTGCTGATTTTGTAGACCGTAACCTTGGTGTCGCTGAAGCTGATCGATGAAACCCTGCAGGCCGGGGCGGACGATCCTGAAACGAAGAAGTACATGGTCTGCGGAACTTCGATTTTCAGTGTCTGGGTCTTCTCTGTCTTGCTTTTGCTGTCCTCATCCTTTGAACTGTCTGCAGCGCTGTAGTCCTTATTCATATCGCTTATGCGTACATTCTGAACCACGGATGTGGCGAAGGCGTAGCCGACAACTGCGGTTGACAGCAGCATGTTGAGAGCTCCGAGAGCAGTCATTAAGTTTGCCCGGTCAAGAGCCGGTTTGGTGTTTTCTATTGACAGCGAGCGTCCGTAGGAGCATATGACTGCATTGTCGTTCACGTAGTTGGTGACGATGTTGGCTTCAACACCGTGGTTCTGCGCCGCATCAAGATCTGCAATCTGGGGCTTCTGAAAATTAATACCCTTTGCAGTGGTGATTGCAGTCATAAACTTGTTGAAGGGGGATTTGAGTCCGGAACCGGCGTATTTGTCGAATTCCGGGGCATAACCTATACTCATTCCTGCCGAAAGGTTCACACCGAGAGACAGCGCGGTCAGTTTTGTTTCATTGGATATGGCAAGACAGTTTTTCTGTTCGGTTCCGAGTTCTATGGTGGCATTGAGAGCGGAAAAACTCATCTTGTTGTCATAGGTGGCCTTTGATGGTGCTGTGTAGTTGAAATGAATTATGCCCATGATGAACTCCTTATACCCATCTCTTAACATTATACGCACGGGACTGTAAAAAGTTACAACCAAGCTCTAATTATTGAAATTTCGGATGAAAATCAGTGTTCCGGACTGTGTCTGAGAGATGAACCGTGCTTATTTCTTTACTGCGATGAAGGAGGCGAAATTGTAGCACTGGAACCATTTTACCGCACTGCCGAATCCCGCCCTTGAGAATCTTTCGAGGTGCTCCTGTTCAGTGTTGCGGATCAGCACATTCTCCAGCGCATTGCGTTTCTGGCTGATCTCCAGTTCGCTGTAGCCGTTGCGGCGTTTGAAATCCCAGTACATCTCCATCAGCAGATCATCGGTCTTCTGATCCGGCCATGCCAGCTTTTCGCTCAGGATCAGAATGCCGCCGGGATTGAGTCCGCGGTAGATCTTTTCAATCAGATCATCACGGCGGGAGGGTTCAACAAACTGAAGTACAAAATTGAGTACAACCACCGAGGCGTTGCTGATTTCACAGTCATTAAGATCCTGGTGGAGGGTATCCACCGGAATGTCGGAACAGTAGGAGTCGAGAATGTTGCGGCAGCGGGAAATCATCGGAAGTGAATTGTCCACCGCGATTATCCTGCAGTTCTGCTCTTTTTTAAGGTTTTTGCGCATGCAGATGGTGGCGGTGCCGAGTGAACAGCCCAGATCATACAGCCGGGAGCTGTTCTGCGCATATTGGGCGGTAAGACTGCCGATGGTGTTGATGATGGTGGAGTAGCCGGGGATCGATCTCTGCGCCATGTCATGAAACACCTCAGCTACCTGTTCATTGAAACTGAAATCCTCCGTTTCACTTCTCGGAGCTGCAAAAATCTGATCTTTCATAGTGATCCTTTTTTTCTATCCTGTATTGACGAACCGCCGCACTTGTGTATTATAGCGTAAGGCATCTTAATATGCATGGATAAAATTCCGGGAGGCGGTTTGATTATTTTGGGTATAGATCCGGGATCCCGGGTTACCGGTTACGGTGTCATCGATCTGGTAAGTCCGCTCAAGTTCAGCTATGTCTGTTCGGGGTGCATCCGGACGGAGGGGGAGATCTTTGTGGACAAACTCAAGCAGATCTATGACGGGGTCAGCGAGATTATTGTGCAGACCGGACCGCAGCAGTTTGCCATCGAGGAGCCGTTTGTCTCGAAAAATGTGGATTCCTCCTTCAAGCTTTGTCATGCCAGGGCCTCCGCCATTCTGGCGGCGCTCAATGCCGGACTGCCGGTAGGCGAGTATTCCCCCCGCAAGGTCAAGCAGGCGGCGGCCGGATACGGCAACGCCAGCAAGGAGCAGATCCAGCAGATGGTGGTCAGACTGCTGAAACTTGACCGGGTACCCCAGAGTGATGCGGCCGACGCGCTCGCCATCGCCATCTGCCATGCCAATACCACCCTCGGACTGGCGGGAATGGGAAACTGTGTTACCGGAACCGCAAGGCGGCGTATGCACTAGCCGGGCATAAGAAAACATAACAGGAATATAATTTACACACTATGATTACATCTTTGAACGGAACCGTGACGGAGATAACCCCGCCGTCGGTTGAAATCGACGTGAACGGGGTCGGATACTGTGTTGAAATGCCGATGACGGCAATCTGCAGACTGCCTAAAAACGGGGAGAAGGTAAAGGTTTTCACCCAGATGATTGTCCGCGAGGATGCCCATCTGCTGTACGGTTTTCTCAGCAGACAGGACCGCTCCCTGTTCCGCGAACTGATAAAGATTACCGGTGTCGGACCGAAAACCGCTCTTACCGCACTTTCAACCTTGAGCCCGGAGGAGATGCTTTCAATTGTAAAGGCCAATGACGTGGTGTCCCTCACCAGAATTCCGGGGATCGGCAAGAAAACAGCGGAGAGACTGATGATCGAACTGCGCGACCGTCTTGAAAAGTGGAGCAGCAACCAGAATATCACGGCTGCCGGCGAAACCCAGACAGCGGCTGCCGACAGTACCCAGAACAGCGGGGAGAACAGCAGGCACAACCAGGAAATGGCAGTCCAGGCCATGCTGGATATGGGGTACAACCGTAAACAGGCCGAGTCCCTGGTTAAACAGGTGTTCAAACCAGAACTGACGCTGGCGCAGATCATCAGTGAGGCGCTCAAAGCAACCTTCGGAGGAAAGTAGTCTATGATCGAAGTTGATCGCGTGGTAAGCACTGAGGAAAAGGCTGAGGATCTGGCGCTTGAACCTACGGTCAGACCGGCCAGACTCAGGGACTATATCGGTCAGGACCGGGTCAGGGAGCAGATGGATATCTGGCTTTCAGCCGCCCGTAAACGCGGCAAGGCCCTGGATCACGTGCTGCTGTTCGGACCTCCGGGACTCGGCAAGACCACTCTGGCCACCATTGTCGCCAATGAAATGGGGGTGAATATCACCACTGTGGCCGCCCCGGCTATTGAGAAGCAGGGGGATATAGCCGCTCTGGTTTCCAAGCAGGAAAAGAATTCCGTGCTGTTTATCGATGAAATCCACCGTCTCAACAACAAACTTGCTGAAATGCTCTATTCGGCCATGGAGGATTTCAAACTTGATATCGTAATCGGCGAGGGTCCGGCTGCACAGTCGGTCACCATCCCGCTGCAGCCCTTCACCCTGATCGGGGCAACCACCAAGGCAGGCGGGCTGGCGTCACCGCTGCGTGCAAGATTCGGAATCGTGGCACACCTTGAATTTTATGACGATCTGTCACTGCAGAAAATTGTAAAACGCAGTGCCGGCTGCCTGGGTATTGCCATCGATGACGGCGGGGCCATGGAGATTGCAACCCGCTCCCGCGGAACGCCGAGAATTGCCAACCGTCTGCTGCGGCGTGTGCGTGATTACGCTGAAATAAAGGCCGACGGCATGATCACAAGGCAGATTGCCAATGCGGCGCTGAATATCCTTGAGGTGGATCCGAAGGGGCTTGATCTGATGGACAGAAAACTGATCCTCTCCATGATCGATATGTTCGGCGGGGGACCGGTGGGCCTTGAGAATATCGCCGCCGCGGTGGGGGAGGATGCGGAAACCATTGAGGATATGATTGAACCGTATCTTATCCAGCAGGGATATATCCAGCGTACCAGAACCGGACGGGTGGCCACCGAACGGGCATACAGCCATTTCGGCCGGACGTTTGTAAAAGATGCTCAAACAGCTCTTAAACTCTGATATAATTAGCGCCGAGGAGTCGTTGTACTATGAGTGATCCGTTTTCTATCGATATAAGAGTCTATTACGAGGATACCGATGCGGGCGGTATTGTCTACAATGCCAACTATATAAAATTCATGGAACGGGCCAGAACTGAATGGCTCAGATCCTTTTCCGTTGAACAGGATGAACTGATGAGCCGGAATATTGCATTTGTGGTAAAACACATGGATGTTGATTTCGTAAGACCGGCAAAATTCAATGATGTGCTTAAGGTAACCTGTGAACCGGTACGATTCGGCGGCGCCTCAATAACCTTCAGTCAGCATGTATACAACGCTAACGGCGATCTGCTGGTCAAATCGACTGTGAAGATAGCCTGTGTCGATCTGAAGCAGATGCGTCCAATTCTAATTCCAAATTCAATTAAAGAGGTTATACAAAGTGGATCCTGAAATAACTGTTGAAACTTCGGACATGATTTCCGCTGCACCGGCACCTACCGGTGAACTTTCATTTGTCGAACTGGTTATGAATGCCAGCTTTCTGGTTCAGGTTGTCATGTTTCTGCTTCTGTGCGTATCTGTCGCATCATGGAGCATAATATTTTTCAAATACCGCCAGCTCAAGCATGCCCGCAAGGCCACCGAAGATTTTGAAGAACTTTTCTGGCGCGGTGGAAGCGATATGGGTTCAATCTACGAGCAGCTGAACAAGAGAAGGGATTCACTGGTTGGAAGTGAGGTGGTGTTCCTTTCAGGTTTCCGTGAGTTTGTCAAACTCTACGAAAAATCCAAGGGGGATCCGGCCGCCAAGGAAATGGTCATGGGGGTTACCTACCGATCCATGAAGGTTTCCCTGTCCCGCGAGGTGGAGGAGCTTGAAACAAGTCTTCCTTTCCTTGCCACTGTCGGCTCGGTAAGCCCGTATGTGGGTCTGTTCGGAACGGTGTGGGGTATCATGCATGCGTTTGTTGCTCTGGCTGCCGTAAAGAATGCCACCCTTGCAATGGTTGCACCTCCGATTGCCGAGGCTCTGATTGCCACCGCCATGGGGCTTTTTGCAGCTATCCCGGCTGTGGTTGCATACAACCGCTTTAACACCAGAGTTGAAAAACTGGAGAATTCATACATTAATTTCATGGATGAACTGTCTACCATTCTCAACAGAAAGATTATATAGGATAGGAAAGCTCCATGTCTCTGAGAAAAAGAAGAAGGGCGGTTGCCGAAATCAACGTGGTGCCGTACATAGACGTAATGCTGGTACTGCTGGTAATTTTTATCGCCACGGCACCGGTAATCATGCAGGGTGTCAAGGTTGATCTGCCTCAGGCTGAATCTAAAACCCTGGATCAGGATCTGTCTGATCCGGCAATCATTTATGTCGACAAGGAAGGCCGCTATTCGGTTCAGACCGGCTCAAACTCCACCCCGGTTGAAAGTATCGAGGAACTTACCGATTTTATCAGAACATTCAGGGCCAATCATGCGGATTCACCGGTGGTGGTCAGCGGAGACAGATCTACCCCGTATAACAACATCGTGCAGGTTATGGTTGCACTTAAAAATGCCGGTGAACAGAGTGTCGGACTCGTGACCGAGCCGATCGACGAAAAGAAAGGAAAATAAGTGAACAGTTCCAAGGGCTTTTCAAAAGATTATTTCTCCCCGGTGGTTTTCTCCGTACTGGTGCATGTAATTCTGATCCTGATCATGATCCTGGCCAGTATGGACTGGAAAAAACCGCAGAAACCGGGCTCTGCCGGTCAGCAGATAATCAACGCCACCATGATCGATCTGAGCTCTCTGGCGGGGGGCAGTTCCGCCAAACAGCACCAGAAACTGCGTGAACAGCAGCAGGCTGCCGAGATTGAGAGCAGAAAGCAGGAAAAGCAGAGAGAGATCGAGGAACGTCAGCGTCAGCTTGAAGAGCAGAAACGAGCAGCCGAGGAGCAGAAGCGTATTGCGATCCAGAAAGCCAAAGAGGAGCAGCAGGCTCTCGAGGAGCAGCGCGCAAGGGAACAGCGTGAACTCGAGGAGAAAATCGCCCGGGAGCAGAAGGAACTTGAGCAGAAGCTTGCAAGGGAAAAGGAACTGGCTGAGCAGAAACTGCGTGAACAGCAGGAACTTGAACGCAAACTTGCACTGAAAAAGGCCGAAGAGGAACGTATCGCCAGGGAAAAGGCTGAACAGGAACGGTTAGAGAAGGAAAAGGCTGAGAAGCTGGCAAAAGAAAAGGCTGAGAAGGAAAAGGCCGAGAAACTGGCAAAAGAAAAGGCAGAAAAGGAAAAGGCCGAGAAACTGGCAAAAGAAAAGGCAGAAAAGGAAAAGGCCGAGAAACAGGCAAAAGAAAAGGCAGAAAAGGAAAAGGCCGAGAAACTGGCAAAAGAAAAGGCTGAAAAGGAAAAGGCCGAAAGACTGGCAAAGGAGAAGGCTGAAAAGGAAAAACAGGCCAAAAAGAAGACCGATCAGGATCTTGATGATTTTCTCAACAGCCAGCTTAACGGACCGGGCAGAAATTCCGGCAGCGGCAAGGGTTCCACCGCAAGTGATCAGGGTAAGGGCGCAAGCTCCGGTAAAGCCGACACCAGAGGTGACAAGCTTGCCTACCAGAATCTGCTGCAGAACTACCTTGCCAACAAGATTATCGGTAACAGAAGCATGATCGGCAGAACGGTGAAACTGTCATTCCGTGCAAGTCAGAGCGGGCTGATTTATGAGATCAGCGGGTGTTCCGGTGACAAGGAGCTGTGCCAGGCTCTGCATGACGCAATCAGGGGACCGTGCCAGAACAAGATTCCAAGTATTCCTGCCTCGATCTACGACGGGGGAAACATTGAACTTAACTATACGTTCAAGGGAAAATAACAATAGAATAATTTAAAGGGAATAAAATGAAGAAAATATTTGCAACTGTAATGCTTTTTATTACAGCCCTTTGTTTCAGCGGCAGAGCGTCTGCAACCCTGGAACTTGAAATAACCGGCGGTCAGGATATCGGTTATCCGATTGCTGTTTCCGATTTTGCCGCTGCGGCAAATCCTCAGCTGGCCAAAGATCTGGCAGCGGTTGTCAGAAACGATCTGATGTTCAGCGGAAAATTTTCCCCGCTTGCACCCGGCCGTATGCCGCAGCAGGCCGCAGACAAATCTCAGCTTAAGGCTGAACTGTGGCGCGATCTGGTAAATTCCGTGGCTGTCGGAAAACTCGAGGAGGCCGGGGATAAATACAGACTGACATACCAGCTGGTGGAGGTTGCCGGCGGTGAAGTCCTGGTATCCAAGGCGATCTCCTTCTCACGCAACCAGCTGAGAACCGCCGCACATACCGTTTCAAATCAGATTTACGAGGCAATTATCCATGAGCGGGGCGCCTTCCTGACCAAAATTTCATATGTAAGTGTGAAACACGGTCAGCAGTATCCGTATCAGCTGGTTGTTGCCGACTATGACGGATATAACGAACAGGTTATTCTGCGTTCCCGTGAACCGGTTATGTCACCGTCATGGGATCCGAAGGACAGCCGGATTGCCTATGTAAGTTTTGAATCAAAGCATCCTGCGATCTATATTCAGAACTACCGTACCAAGCAGCGTATCAAGGTTGCCCAGTTTAACGGTATCAACGGTAATCCGGTATTCTCCCCGGACGGAACCAGACTGGCAATGGTGCTGTCAAAGGACGGCAATCCTGAAATCTACGTTCTTGATATAGCATCAAAGACGTTGAAGCGTATTACCAATAACCGGGTGATTGATACTGAACCGAGCTGGGATCCGAGCGGAAACTTCATTTATTTTTCATCTGAAAGAGGGGGACGCCCTCAGATCTACCGTGTTGATGTGAACAATCCTTCGTCTGTGGCCAGGGTTACCTGGGATAACATTTCCAACCTTGATCCTGCAGTCGCACCTGACGGACGCAGCATTGCATTTATTACCCGTATTGACAATTCATACCGTGTGGCACGCCAGGAACTGGATACCAAATACATGATGGTTCTTACCAACAACAAGTTTGATGAAAGTCCGTGCTTTGCTCCGAACGGAAGTATGATTATCTATGCAACCATGGTAAGAGGAAAGAAGAGTCTGGCTCTGGTTTCCTCCGACGGAAGATTCCAGGCCAATCTGCCGTCCACCTCCGGTGCAATCAGCGCACCTTCCTGGTCTCCTTTTTTTAACTAGTTTTTTGGCTGTTTTTCAAAAAACTTTGAACTTGGTATAATATAAAAAAATCAGATCCGGTGTTTTGCTGCCGGATCACTTGAATATTGGATGATTGAATCTGATTATCTGTAAGGATATATAAAATGAAAAAATTAATAATGTTATTTGCTTCAGTTATGGCTTTATCTACGCTGACCGCCTGCGACAGTACCAATTCGGCCAGAATCGAGGAGGGCGGTGATATCGATTCCTCTCTGATCGATGACAGCAGCATGGTTACTGTTGATTCAGCATATTCAGACAATTACAATCTTTCCGCTGCTGATCGTCAGAAATTCGAAGCTCTGAAACAGGATAACATAATTTACTTTGCATACGACAGTGACCGAATTGCACCGCAGTATGAGGGGTTGATCCAGTCTCACGCTGCATTCCTGAGAAATCATCCTGAAATCACCGTGATTATTGAAGGTCATACCGACGAAAGAGGTACTCCTGAATATAACGTGGCTCTCGGTGAAAGAAGAGCAAAGTCCGTGGCTCTGTACATGCAGAACCTCGGTGTTGCCGCAACCCAGATGTCAATTGTAAGCTACGGCGAGGAAAAGCCTCTTGATCTCGGCATAACCGAGGAATCATTTGCCAAGAACCGCCGCGCAGTTCTTTCTTACTAATCCGGAACTGCTGACTGAACAGCTTTTCTGAATAGTTCTGACCCTTTCGCTAAAAACGGAGGGGTTTCTTTTTTTTACTTAGTCATTGATATTCCGCTGATTTTCTGCCGCAGAAGCAACAATATGTCTTGCCGGTGACTTTCATCACGTATTTAGCTCTTTCCATGAAGTATTATTGGAATAGTAGGATCCTGGATCTACAATATCTTGTAGGGGAAGGTGTTTTTTTACGGAGGTGTGGATGCTGATAGCTGAGTTTATTTTCATGCTGCTTATGCTGTATATAGGCAGCCGTTACGGCGGTATCGGTCTTGGTCTGGTTTCAGGGATCGGTCTTGTCATAGAGGTGTTTGTGCTACGTATGCCGCCGGGACATGCTCCGGTGGACGTTATGCTGATTATTCTGGCGGTTGTGGGATGTGCCGCTGTACTTGAGGCTGCCGGAGGTCTTAAGTGCATGCTTCAGGTTGCGGAGAAAATTCTGAGAAAGCATCCTAAATTTATTACTTTTCTCGGCCCGCTGGTAACCTATCTGCTGAGCATAATGCTCGGTACCGGTCATGCCGTATATACCATTATGCCGATCATCGGTGATATTGCGCTGAAAAACAATATCAGACCGGAAAGACCGATGGCTGCCGCCTCGGTAGCCTCGCAGCTGGCTTTAACCGGTTCTCCTATTTCTGCAGTGGTGGCATGCTATCTTGGCAAGGATGTGCTGCAGATCCCGGGACTTGAGGATTTGACCCTTGTTGATATTCTGATGGTTACCTTCACGGCAACACTGCTTGGTGTTATTGCCATGTCCATCTATTCCAACTACAGGGGCAAGGAACTGAAGGATGATCCGGAATTTCAGCTCAGAATGCAGGATCCTGAATTCAGAAAGAGCATAGCTGAAACATCGAAAACAACTCTTAACGAACAGCTGCCGTTTTCTGCCAGACTGTCGGTAGGTATTTTCCTGATATCCCTGGTAACTATTTTCATTATTGCTGTGGTTCCGTCCGTAAGAACCATCGGGGAGGGGGCAAAACCGATCTCTATGGGTGTAGTCATTCAGATGATTATGCTTGCCTTCGGAGCCCTGATTCTGATTGCCTCAAAAACACCGGTGTCCAAAGTGCCGAACGGAGTGGTGTTTAAATCCGGTATGACGGCGTGTATTGCGATATTCGGTATCGCCTGGATGTCTGATACCTATTTTTCGTATGCCATGCCGCAGTTCAAGGCGGTAATAACCGATATGGTCAATAGTTATCCATGGACATTTGCGTTCGCTCTGTTTGCAGTATCTGTTGTGGTTAATTCCCAGGCTGCAACCGCCAAGATCCTGCTTCCGGTTGCTGTTGCCATCGGACTGCCGGGCCCGGTTCTGATCGGACTCATGCCTGCAACCTATGCATACTTCTTTATTCCGAACTATCCGTCCGATATCGCGACGGTTAACTTCGATACCTCAGGAACAACAAAGATCGGCAAGTACTACTTCAATCATTCGTTCATGGTACCCGGCCTGATCGGTGTGATAACCTCATGTCTGGTCGGTCTGTTTCTGGCAAATCTGATGCTCTGACGTTTCGGAAGTATGGTTTTAAATCTCTGCCGGTGACTTTCACCGGCTTTTTCGTTACCGTATGTGATGAAGTCCAGATCGGATGAGGTGCCGCAGGTATACATGAATCTGCGGGGAGCGGTATGTTATCTGCGTCATCAGTAATTCAACCTGCAGAAAAGTAAAGCGGTTGAGTTTCGATATTTTCAATGCATATCACATTCTTGCGGTTCTGTTCATGTTTTCATTAATTGAACATCCACTCCCGGTTGTCTGCAGTGACGGCGGAACTGTAATGTAACATGAATATCTAATATCTGTGTTTTTCCTGCCGTGGCGCGGTATAATGCCGGAAGAATATCATTTGTGAGGAACTTAAAATACCAATGAAAACAACAGTAAAATATCTATGGCCGGCAGTTTTCGGTCTGATCCTGCCGGCAGCGGCCGGAGCCACCAGTGTGGCCGATCTTGAAAGACAGGTAAGAGCCTCTGATCAGGCCAGAGTGCAGATGCAGCAGCAGTTGGATATGATGAACCAGGATCTGAACAGTCTCATCGGCAGACTGGAGGAAACCAACAATGCAATGGCTGATCTGCAGAAGAATCAGCAGGAACTGTTCAAACAGATTTCTGATCTCACCGCCAGAATGAACCAGCTGCAGTCCGGCGCGAAGGTTCCGGCATCGACCTCTGCAAATACGGCAAAGGATGAGGTGAAGCCTAAACCGGTGCAGACCGCTCCAGCAGCCCCTGATGAAAAGAATGAATACCAGAAGGCAGTGACCCTGGTGATGCAGGATAAAAACTACAACGGTGCCATTCAGGCTTTCAACGCCTTTATCAAAAAGTATCCGAACTCCTCTCTGGTTGGAAATTCAAATTTCTGGCTGGGGGATTCATATTACAAAACCAACCGTCTGACCGAAGCCAAACAGTGTTTCCTGAATGTGGTTAAGGATGAAAATTCAGTCAAGAGACCTGAGGCTCTGTATAAACTCGGACTGATTTCCGTAACGGAAAACAATACCGATTATGCCAGAAAGTTTTTCCAGCTGGTGGTTCGTGACTATGCCGGAACCACCACAGCAAGACTTGCTGAAAACGAATTAAAGAAACTCAAATAGGTATAATATTCAGTATGCCGCTCTGACGGTGATGCCCTGCGGCACATATCAACAACGGGAGTAACCATGTCTGATAACAGATTTTTTGAGGAACTGGCTCAGATCCTGACAGAACAGGCCAGAAAACAGGGAAGAGAAACAGTATCGGAGCAGTTTGTAACCGACATTGTGCAACCTGCCGCCGAGGAGTTTTCCGACGATGAGAATTTAAGGGATGCTGTTGAGCAGGAGGCGATAGATCCGATATCACTGTTCAATCTTTTTGCCAATACCACCGATACGGCATCGGGCTCTGCGGATGATAAAACAGAGTATCTGCTGGAGAGAACCAGGGATGTATTCCACGTAAAATCTGAAATTCCTGATGATATTGAGGAAATTCCGGCCATTGATGCAGATCTGACTGAAGTTGACAACAATCAGATCTGGGACGTATTTTCAGCACTGAACAATATGAACAGCAGCAATGCGCAGCAGCAGGCAGTTGCATCGGATTCCCTCGGTCCGCTGATTGAGGTTCTGCTGGGCGGTGCCCAGCGTTCAAATGCACAGGGTGGCGGCGGTCTAAATCTTGGAACACTGCTTCAGTTTGCCTTTATGCTGTGGCCGGAACTTCGCAACACCAGACTAGGAGCTCTCGGCACACTGCTTGGAACAATACTGGGCGGCGGAACTCAGTCCGGTTCCCGCACCAGGGGCGGCGGATACGGCCGTCAGCAGGGTGGATACGGCGGTTCGCGGGGGGATGAAGATTTTCAGCGCGAATCAGACGGTGCCGGTCTGACAGATCTGCTCGGATCAATATTCGGCGGAGGATCATCAGCAGGTTCCCGCACCCGTGACCGTGGTTACGACCGTCAGGAGGAATACGGCCGTGCATCGCGCAGGGATGAAGATTTCCGCAGTGAACAGGACGGCTCCGGCCTTGCAGATCTGCTGGGAACTATACTCGGAGGCGGGGCGCAGACAGGTTCCCGCACCAGAGATGATTACGGACGACAGGAGGAATACGGCAGAGCACGAAGAAATGAACAGCAGCAGAGCGGCGGATCTGCGCCTGGACTCGGTGATCTTATCGGTGCCATACTGGGAGGAGGAACTTCATCCGGTTCCCGTCCGGCAGGTCGCGGGTACGGTCAGCAGTCAGGAAACAGCAGACCTCAGCCTCAGCAGCAGAACCGCAGCCGTGATGACGGTGAGGGTATGGATGATCTGCTTTCAGCAGGTCTCGATCTGCTGGGAAAGATGATGAAGAAATAGCTGACCGTTCAGCCTGACCGGTATATCTGGAATTTTGTTATGAAGGCGTCCTCTGCACTTGTGCACCGGATGCCTTTTCATATTCTGTTCAGGGTGCAGAACATAATTTTGATCATGAATGGATCAGTAGGAGATATGCGTCGCAGTTAATTTGTGAACAATCAAGGATAAATTAACTGCAGAGAAAGAGTTTTTGTTTAATTTTAAGCCGACCGAGCCGGTAAAAGGGAAAATATCGAAAAAAAGGTTTGCAAAAAAAATTAAAACTATATATTATATGCACCGTTGAAACGCGATGGCGATGAAACAAACTACGGTGGGTCGTTAGCTCAGTCGGTAGAGCAGCGGACTTTTAATCCGTTGGTCGAGAGTTCGAATCTCTCACAACCCACCACTGGTTGCTTAGCTCAGCTGGGAGAGCATCTCCCTTACAAGGAGAGGGTCATAGGTTCGATCCCTATAGCAACCACCACGTTTGGGTCGTTAGCTCAGCTGGTAGAGCAGTTGACTCTTAATCAATTGGTCCCGGGTTCGAATCCCTGACGACCCACCATACAGTTCTTCCTCTTAAATTCCTCTTTGCCGGATTTCATTCTTTTTTCCAATATTTTTTGCTGTTTGATTTTGTGATAGAATTCGCACGTTGCTGACATTCTACTGAATTCAGCATCGGATGACTGAATATGCATTCAGTACTGATTGTTTATCCGGCATAAGGACTTTATTTTGAACGATTTTGAAAAACTGGCGTCCGGAAATTATGTATTTCCCAGAGCGGCCGAGAATGTTTCATCTGAAGAAAAGGACTATTATTTTTCAGAAATAAAAAAAATATTGAAGGAAAGCAATACTTCAATAATTGCACATTACTACTGCAATGATGCTGTTCAGGAACTGGCTGAAAAAACCGGCGGTTTTATTGGTGATTCGCTGGAGATGGCAAAATGGGGCAAAAAATCACCGTTTGACCGGCTCATTGTGTGCGGTGTCCGCTTTATGGGTGAAACTGCCAAAATATTATCTCCTGAAAAACAGATTCTTATGCCTCAGCTCAAGGCTGAATGTTCACTTGATTTAGGCTGCCCGGCTGATGAATTCTCAAAATTCTGTGATGAACATCCTGACAGAACAGTTGTGGTGTATGCCAATACATCCGCTGCCGTCAAGGCAAGAGCTGACTGGGTCGTAACATCATCCATTGCTGTTGAGCTGATTGAATATCTGCATTCAAGAGGGGAGAAAATAATATGGGCGCCGGATCGTCATCTCGGATCATATATTCAGCGCACCACAGGCGCCGATATGCTCAGATGGCAGGCTCACTGCGTGGTTCATGATGAATTCAAATCCGAAGCCCTGTCAAAACTTATCGAACAGTATCCTGATGCTGCAGTTCTTGTTCATCCTGAGTCGCCGGCAGATGTAGTAGCAAGGGCAACGGTTGTCGGATCAACTTCACAGCTGATAAAGGCGGCGGCCGGACTTGAGCAGAAGACACTTATAGTCGCTACGGATTCTGGCATATTCTACCGTTTAAGACAGTCCTGTCCGGACAAGGAACTGATTGTTGCTCCGACCTTCGGCGAGGGCGCGACATGCAGAAGCTGTGCTCACTGTCCTTGGATGGCAATGAACGGCATTAAGGAGATATACGCTGCGCTTACATCTGATGACACTCAGCCGTATTCAATAACTGTGGAAGAGAATGTAAGGCTCGGGGCGCTTAAGTCTCTTAACCGTCTGCTAGACTTTTCTGAAAAGAAGGTTGCATCCGGGAGATGATTTCGGTTTTTTCATTATATTTTTGAGCGGGGATACATTAATTCAAAAGAATTAAATGTAAAAATACTTGATACAGATAACAAAAGTAATATAATGGGTACTGTTTAATGGAACTTTTCTTTAAGGTTACTGATAGGTAACTGAGAAAAACGGAGAAAATATGAAGAAAACTTTACTTGCTGTTGCGGTTATGGCCGCTTGTGCTTCTACATCAGCTTTTGCTGGTACCGATGGTTTTTATGTCGGTGCAAAGGCCGGTATCGATATTTGGGGTGTTAGCACTGACAACGATTATAAGAGCAGTTTCTATCGCCAGTATGATTGGCCTGACCATCAGCGCAGAGAGCACAATCAGGCATTTACAAACTCTTTGGATCGTCTGAATGCTGCTGCCGGTCTGTTTGCTGGTTACAATGTTAATGACTACTTTGGTGTTGAGTTCGAGTACAATTATCTTGCACCAATGAAGATGAAGCATCACGATTTGAACTATAAAGTATGGTCTAACAGTTTCGGCCTTTCCGGTAAGTTCATGCTCCCTTTCACTGATGACTTTGAACTCTTTACAAAGGTTGGTGTTTCATATAACTATCTGAACAGCAACTACTCAAGTCATGTTGACCTTACCAATCTTCTTCTCGGCGGTGGTTTACAGTACTACTTCACCGACAATATTTTTGCAAGAGTTGAGTATGAATGGCTTCATAACATGGGAAGCACCAGTTCATCTCTCGGTATTAGACCTGATGCACAGCTGATCACTGTTGGTGTTGGTTACAGCTTCGGTTCTCGCGAGCAGTCTGTTGTTGTTGCTCCTGCTCCACAGAAGAGAACAATTAATGAGACCAGAACTCTCGGTGCAGATGTTCTTTTCGGATTTGACAAGTATAATCTTACTCAGACCGGTCAGAGCACCCTTGATACTCTCGTTGACGAAATCAACGAGCAGAATATCGAAGACCGTCAGGTTTCTGTAATCGGTCATACTGACCGTATCGGTAGCGCTGAGTACAATCAGAAGCTTTCTGAGAAGCGTGCAAACGTAGTTGCTGACTATATGTCTTCAAAGGGATTGACTCCTGATGTAGTAGAAGGTCGCGGTAAGACTGAGCCTGTAACTGGTTCAGAGTGTGACGGACTTTCACGTTCTAAGTTAATTCAGTGCCTTGCCCGTGACCGTCGTGTAGACATCAACGTACAGGGTGTTGTAACTGAAGAAGTTACCGAGTAATTTTTCATAGATTTTGATTTAGATTTTAAACCCGGCCTTGTTGCCGGGTTTTTAATTTATGTTGTATTGAATTGATTTGCGTTGATTTGTATGATAACTTTAACTAAGCCGCGACTGATATAAGTTCTGCAGTCAGATTTAATTAAATATGAGTTATCTGTCTGTTTAACTTAATATTTTCAGTGCTTCCGGCTACACCGTATATTTAGATTTGAGCCTGCTGCCACCGGGATTTTGGCTTGATATTTCTTGCTGTAGCTGAAAATGCCCTTCCTGCATTAGTGCAGAGCATGCAAAGATGTTTTTGTTGTATTTCGCAGGTATTTCCAGGCAGTTGCACATTATTTCCCGGTTTAAAAAATTTTTTCTGTTTATTTACTATAGGTGCTGTATGGCTGTTGGAATTGTTACCCAGATTAAAAATTATATAATCAGACTTATTACCAGAAAAGTTGCTAATGAAGTAATAAAAGCTGCCGGCGGCAGAACTTCAAAACCGTCTTCCTCCCGTTCTCGCAGAAGTTCATCCGGTTCTTCCCGATCTGCAGGTTCCCGTTCATCTTCTCGCAACCGTAAATCTTTTGCCGGTGATGATGAGTATGAAGATTTTAATTCTGAGGATGAAAACAGCAAATAGGCACGTTAGAGCTTTAATTTGCTCTGGTTCTGAATGAGCTCAGGATTAATGTGTTCTCCATATTTTATATTTCTTGTGTGAGATCATTGATCCTGTTTTCTTGCAGAATGCTGATAATTTTGAATTTAGGGCAGAGTTACTCTTCGTTTCTGTCGGTCGATAATTTTGTTCCTGCAGTTAATTAAGTTATTTTCCTTAGTTCTGAATATCATCCTCTTTTGTAGGAGTATTCCAGATTTGTCAATATTTTTCAGTAACTCTCCTCAGGTTGCTGGTTTGACTTTCACTCCTCGTGATTAACTAATCTTAAACTTCATATCCATAAGTGATGACATTAAGTCTCTTCTTATTGATCAGCTTTTGTTTAGAATAGTTTTTTATTTCCTTGGTTTTCTGCATAATCTTTGTGATCTTTCTCTTAAAGTTTGACTTTATTTTAAATATATGATAGAGGCTGTTTGAGTATGTGATAAAATAAGATTTCTGCTTAAATTATTTGTATATATGACTTTTGAGGGAAAAAATGAAAATTAGTCTTTTTATGATGCTTGGCATATCAATACTGTATTCTTCATCATGTTTTGCTGAAATCGTGTGCATAAACGGAAATTGTCACAATGTTTTTGATTTGGGAGGAGGGAATGTGACGGTTGACGGTCAGCTTCACAGCATACAAAGAAACGGATCTACCACCACTATAGACAATCATATTTATCAGGATTACGGCGGCGGAATTTACTCAAGAGACGGTCAGATGCATTTAAATCAGGATCTTGGTGGCGGTTTTTATCTTCATGACGGCGAGTTGAACAGCATTCAAAGATATTGAGAAATGTTTTTAAGAATGATCCTGCACCAGGGATGTTTTGGCGGCTGAATATAAACGGCCATTTAGACATATTCATGTGTAACTTCAGAGTTGCAGAATGAATATTCTTCATGGAGAGCGGAGCCCTTAGCGACATGTCCTTAAGTATGTGGAAAACCTGATACTCAGGCGAAAATCTTAAACTGAGCTGTATGATCCACCGATGTATGTCAGCTGCCTTAGTTACTCGCTGTTCAGCCTGCATTTATCCTTTTACTACCTTTTTTGTCAGATTCGATCCTCCTTTACACGGATCTTCTGATCTGCTTAAAACAGATCTCTGCTTCCTTAACTTCTTACCCCTGCATGCTTGTAAATTTCTCCGGTACCGGTGGGTCACTTGTCTTGTTTTCTACCGTCAGTCTGTAAACGGGAGTTAAACTGAAGAATAAATCAGTTCTCTTGTTCATGTATATCTGTTGGTAATCCATACCATTGGAACCTTCTGTTTTATGCAGTATCCTGTTGAGTTGTTAAACTATCGTAAAAGTTGGCCACCTGTAAATTATGAAACAAATAGATAGTCAAGTTTTGATGACCGCATTGTTATTTGCGTTATCTTTGAAATGTAATTTTTTACTGGATGGAACAATCAGAGCTAATGTTCAAGGTCTGATCAATGCCGTTCAATCTGGAATTTTTAAAGATCCCAGCTTCCAAAAGGTTTTTGTAAAGACCTTTTTTTAATTCATTCCTGTCAGCTTGTTAAATTCCTCCATATCCGTTATTTTCATGTTCAGACATTTCCCCCTGGGAACCAATTTTCATCCGGATCCTGTTTTATTTGCCGGATCCATAAGTTTATAAACAAAAAAAAACCTGCTATTAACTAGCAGGTTTTTCTTATATTTTAGATTTTTTATCTAAAAATTAGTTGTTCATGATGTGATAGGTAAGATCGAGAACCTTGTTAGAGTAACCGATTTCGTTATCATACCAGGAAACAAGCTTAACGAACTTGTTGGTAAGAGCAAGACCTGCCTTCTTATCGAAGATAGAGGTATTGGTGTTACCGAGGAAGTCAGAAGAAACTACAGCATCTTCAGTGTAGGAAAGAATACCCTTGAGTTCACCCTCAGATGCTTCCTTGATTACTGCGCAGATTTCATCATAGGTAGCTTCCTTAGCGAGGTTGCAGGTAAGGTCAACTACAGATACATCTGGAGTTGGAACACGGATTGAGATACCGGTAAGCTTGCCGTTGAGTTCAGGGATAACCTTGCCAACTGCCTTTGCTGCACCAGTTGTTGAAGGAATAATGTTCTGTGCAGCACCGCGACCTCCTCTCCAATCCTTCTGTGAAGGACCGTCAACAGTCTTCTGGGTAGCAGTGTAGGAGTGAACAGTGGTCATGAGACCGTCAACGATACCAAACTTGTCGTTGATAACCTTGGCAAGTGGAGCCAGACAGTTGGTGGTGCATGAAGCATTTGAAACGATTGTCTGACCAGCGTAGGTCTTTTCGTTAACGCCCATAACGAACATTGGGGTGTCGTCCTTTGAAGGACCGGTCATAACAACTTTCTTAGCGCCTGCATCGATATGAGCCTGAGCCTTTTCCTTTGTGAGGAAAAGTCCGGTAGCTTCTGCAACTACGTCAGCCTGAACTTCGTTCCACTTAAGATTAGCTGGATCTCTTTCTGCAGTTACACGAATGCGATCACCGTTAACGATGAGGTCGGTACCGTCAACTTCTACAGTTCCCTTGAAAGGACCGTGGGTTGAATCATACTTGAGCATGTAAGCCATATACTCAACGCCGGCAGTAGAAAGTCCGCCCTTACCGTCGCTGGCAAGAAGATCGTTGATACCAACTACCTTGATGTCCTGAGCCTTGTGCTGCTCTTCATAGGTTGCTCTCAGTACAAAACGACCGATACGGCCAAAACCATTGATTCCAAGTTTGATTGTCATAATTTTTTTATTCCAATTTAACGTTAAACATATTCCTTTCGGACCTAATTTTTTTCGGTAACAACTGCCTGTGCAGCATCACCTAAAAACTGCCAACATTATATAAAAATCTTCGCTTTATAACAAGATTTCAATTCCTGTTTAGAAGACATTCCTGCCCCTGTGTTACAGCACTGAATATTCATCCGTAACAACGCTTGGTTCGCTGTTTTGAAGTCCGGCAGCGCTGAAACCGTACTGCATTGGCAATGAAAAAATTTTTATTTCCGAAAAAGACTGGTGCCGAAGAGATTTGAGTTTCGAAGATAATCTGGAATTTGAAAACTTTTATCTTTGTGCAAATGAATGAAATCTGTACTTATTTCTCAAGTCTGCTCCTGAATATCCCCATGGTTTTAGTGTATAATTGCCCCCCGTGAGTGCCATTTCACAAGAGGTTTGGTTTTGGTGGGTGACGGAACAACAGTCACGCGTGAAGCAGTCTTTAAAATTGGAACATTACTCTCCGGATTTTTTTTGAAAAATGCGTACTACTGTAAAAAAAAATATCGTTTAGTGACGTGATGCTCAATTCTGGTAATTTTTTGCGTTTCCCTGTTGCTTGTTGTCAGTAACTTCACATATTTACTCTTTCATTTTTGAGAAAATGAACCTATCTTAGTTTATTTGTTTGTATTGGTAATAAAATTATGACTTCACTTGTTGAACAGTTAGCTGAAAAAAAGCAAATTTCGAATGACTTTATTGATTCTGAAGGAAAGAAGGTAGTCATTTCAGCTGAAAATAAGGCCGCAGTTCTTGAGGCTATGGGATATGCCGTTGATGATGAAAAAATTCTGGCTGTCCAGATGGAAGAGGAGGACAGGGAATACTGGCTTTCTGATCTCGACCCGGTTCTTGTGGTGCAGGAGAACAAAGACATAGTTCTGAAGGCAAGACTTCCGAAGAAGCATGCAGATGAAGATATTGAATATGTACTGAAGCTTGAGGACGGCGGCAAGAAGAAGGGAAAAATAGATGCAGGAGACTGCAGCGAGGTTGCCGAGAAGACTATAGACGGAAAGAGTTATGTTCTCAAAAATCTTATTATCCACCTTGAAGTGCCGATGGGTTATCATGAGATTTATCTAAAAATTAATGACAAGTCCTGTGATCCTATGCGGTTGATTGTGGTGCCGAAGAAGTGCTACCAGCCTGAGCGAATCAAGAATGGCGACAAGGTCTGGGGACCAAGCGTGCAGCTCTACACTTTGAGAAGCGAAAGAAACTGGGGTGTAGGTGATTTCGGTGATCTGAAAGATCTTATTACCAAACTCGGAAACTGGGGTGCCGGTTTCATCGGTCTTAATCCTATTCATCAGCTGTTCCCGGCAAATCCTGACTCTGCAAGTCCTTATTCGCCTTCCACCAGAAGATGGATTAACGTTGTGTACATCAATGTTGAGCAGACTGAGGAATATAAGAGTGATCAGGAAGTTCAGTCTTATGTCAAGTCTGATGCGTTCCAGTCCCGTCTGGCTGAACTCAGATCCACGGAATATGTTGATTACAAAGGTGTGATGGAGGCAAAAATTGATGTTCTCCACAGACTTTATGCCAATAATCCTCTTCACAAGAGTAATACAGCCCGTGCAAAAGCCTTCATGAAATTTGTGGAGCAGGGCGGTGACAGTCTCAATCAGATAGCAGTGTATGATGCACTTCAGGCGTACCTTTACGGAAAGGGAGAAAATGCATGGGGCTGGCCTGCATGGGACGAGAAATACAAAAAGTATCAGAATCATGATGTGAAGGTATGGGCTAAAGCCTACGAGGATGAGGTTTATTTCCACAAGTATCTTCAGTTTATTGCTGATGAGCAGATGGAGGAGGCTGACAAGGCCGCCAAGGATGCTCATATGGCAGTCGGCATTTACCGCGACCTTGCTGTCGGTGTGTCATCCGGTTCTGCTGAAATATGGGCAAATTCTGAAATATACTGTCCTGCTGCCTCTATCGGATGTCCTCCGGATCGTCTCGGTCCTAACGGCCAGAACTGGGGATTGCCGCCGATGGATCCGAACAAGGTATTCAAGCAGAAGTATCAGCCGGTTATTGATTTGTTCCGTTCCAACATGAAATCATGCGGATCATTGCGTATTGATCATGCAATGTCTCTTTACCGTCTGTGGTGGGTTCCTAACAAGAATGGCAATTCTGATGCATCAAAGGGTGCGTATCTTCTCTACAGAGTAGAGGATATGATCGGAATTCTTGCTCTGGAGTCTCATCGCAACAAGTGTATGATTATCGGTGAGGATCTGGGTACTGTTCCTGAAATCATGAAGAAACTTCTGCCTGAGAGCGGAATCTTCTCCTATAAGATTTTCTTCTTTGAGACTTCAAAGGAGGACGGCGGCTACATTTCAACCAGTGATTATGCGGAGCAGGCCATGTCCGCGCTGACAACTCATGATATGGCTACCCTTAAGGGCTTCTGGCACTGTGATGATCTGAAACTTGGCAGACAGATTGGTGTTTATAAGACTGATGAAATCATGCAGAATCTTATGGACGATCGTCTCAAGAGCAAGCAGCTCATTCTGAACAGTCTTGACGGTCATCATATTCTTCCGCCGGGAGTTAACCGTAATGCTCTGTACTGCGGCATGACAACCGAACTCAATCATGCAATGCAGATTCATATGTGCAACGGTTCATCCGCTTTGTTCAGCACTCAGCTTGAGGACTGGTTAGAAATGGACAAGCCTGTAAATATTCCAGGTACCAGTTCAGAATATCCTAACTGGAGACGCAAGCTGAGCAAAAATATCAGCGAGATATTCCAGAACGGCAGTCTGCAGAATCTTGCCAAACGCATGACGGAGGCTCGTTCCAAAGCATCTGAACATTTCAAGGAATCCAAGAAATAATTCTGGACTTGTTCTCTGTTTACGTTTACCCCGGATTTATTCCGGGGGTTAGGAATGAATGTAGAGTGATGAATTGTTTTAGTTATGATAAAATCACAGCCGGTGCATATCTGCAGATCCGCAGAGGTCTGAAGGGGGTTTTTGTTTTCCCTGAAAATAATGCATTGAATAACTACATTCCCCGCGGCAGAGCTGTTTACGGTTCTGCCGGTGTTTTGTTTTGTTGATGTTCTGATCGGCGTCGATAAGAGCACGGATTTTAAATTAGGCATGTAAATAGGCCTGCTTAAAAGGGTAGGTTTTAGTATAAGGAGTCTATATGTTAGTTGAAACCCTAATGGGAGCGCGTCTCAGTAATCCTTTTGATGAGTTGGGACTTATTAGGAACGATGAGATCAAGGGATATACGTTGCGTGCATGGCTGCCTTATTCTTCAAAGGTTACGGTGAAGGATATTGCTAACCAGAAGGAAATCAAGGTGATGGAGTGTATCGACAAGGAGGGACTTTATGAAGCTCAGTTCCCTGATACCGACAAGCCTTTCAATTATTCCTTTGACGTAACATACCCTGATGCGGTTGTTAATGTGGTTGATCCTTATCAGTTCCATGATGAGGCTTTTGCTGGTCTTGCCGAGATGAAGCTTGATGCAGCCAACCTTTATCGTACACTCGGTGCTCATATTGTTACTGTCAATGTAGACGGCACAAAGGTAACAGGTGTCAAGTTTGCGGTGTATGCCCCTTCCGCCTCATCCGTAAGTCTTATCGGCGATTTCAACTTCTGGGACGGCAGACGTCATCCTATGCAGAGAAGTCTCGACGGTCACTGGGTTCTTTTTGTTCCTGGTCTCAAGGCCGGCGAGCGCTACAAGTATGAACTTAAGGATCCTCTCGGCAACCGTCTTCCTCACAAGGCTGATCCGGTCGGATTCTATGCTGAACAGTATCCTTCTTTCGCCTCTGTTGTTTATGATCAGTCCACATACAAGTGGAATGATGAAGAGTGGATTAAGTCTCAGATGAACAACAAGCTGGAGCAGCCGATTTCTATTTATGAAATGCATTTTGCATCCTGGAAGCGCAATGCTGACGGTTATTCACCTAGTTACCGTGAAATGACTGATCTGCTTATTCCTTATGTCAAGGAAATGGGCTACACCCATGTTGAACTGATGCCTATTATGGAACATCCTTTCTCAGGATCCTGGGGATATCAGCCTGTCGGTCTTTTCTCTCCTACAAGCCGTTTCGGTTCAGCTGATGATTTCAAGTACTTTGTTGATAAGCTACACCAGGCAGGCATCGGTATCATTCTTGACTGGGTACCTGCTCACTTCCCGACCGATTCGCACGGTCTTGCCCGTTTTGACGGTACTCCTCTGTATGAGTATGAAGATCCGCGCCGCGGCTGGCATCCTGACTGGAATTCCTATATTTACGACTTCGGACGTGAGACTGTAAGACAGTTCCTGGTTGCAAGCGCCTTAATCTGGATGGATTACTATCACATTGACGGTCTGCGTGTTGACGCTGTTGCCTCAATGCTTTACTGGGATTACTCACGCAAGGACGGTGAATGGATCCCTAATATCAACGGCGGAAATCACAATTACGAGGCAATCAGTCTCCTGCGCTGGTTCAATGAGGAAGTATACAAGAGATATCCTCATGCAATGACCATCGCAGAGGAATCAACGGCATTTGCCGGTGTTTCACGTCCTACCTTCATGGGCGGTCTCGGATTCGGTTTCAAGTGGAACATGGGCTGGATGCATGATACTCTTGAGTACATGAGTCTTGATCCTATATACCGTCAGTATCATCACAGCGAGATGACTTTCTCCATGATTTATGCCTATGATGAGAACTTCATTCTTTCGATTTCTCATGACGAGGTTGTACACGGCAAGCACTCTCTGCTGTACAAGATGCCTGGAGATGAATGGCAGCAGGCTGCAAATCTCAGAGCGTATCTTGCATATATGTATGCTCACCCTGGCAAGAAGCTCAACTTCATGGGTACGGAATTTGCTCAGACGGCTGAATGGAATCATGACGGTCAGCTTCAGTGGTGGCTTGAACAGTTTGACAAGCACAAGGGTGTGAAGAAGCTTGTTCAGGATCTTAACGAGATTTATAAGAGAAATCCGGCACTTTATGAGGCAGATTATGACAAGCAGGGCTTTGAGTGGCTTGACTATGGTGATTATCAGCGCAGTATTTTTGCTTTGGTTCGTTTCGATAAGAAACGTAGCAAGATGGTAATCTCCATCAGCAATATGACTCCTACACCGCGTCCTGATTACCGTATCGGTGTTCCGGAGCCTGGCAAATATCATATTTTCTTCAATACTGACAGTCAGTATTACTGGGGCAGCGACTATGCTACTGGACCTGAAGTTATTTCAAGTGATAATATCGAGTCTCAGGGCAAACCGCAGTCTATATGCTTTAACCTGCCTCCGCTGTCGACTGTGTATCTGAAGAAAGTTGAGGATTAATCTTATCTTGGAGATGAATCGTGAGTAACGAAATTTTTGAGTTACTCCCTAGCAGGATTGGGGCACCGCAGGGTGCCTCTCTTGATGAAGAGGGTTGTAATTTTGTTGTATGTTCTCCTGAAGCGACAGAGGTCTTTCTCTGTCTTTTTGATCAGAATGAGCAAGAAATCAAGCGCTTTAAAATCATAGAACGCAACGGTCCGTACTGGTGCTGTTACGTTAAGGGTGTCAAAGCTGGTCAGTACTATGCTTTTCGTACCAACGGAAGCAACAACCAATCTTCCGGCAATTCCTTTGACGTAACAAAACTCCTGATAGATCCGTATGCCAGGCTTCTCAACAAGCCGCAGTCATGGAGCTATGAACGCTACTGCAATGATAATGAAAAATTCATCAGCAAAAGCGTTGTAACTGCAGATGATTTTGACTGGGAAGGTGTGACAAAGCCGGACATTAATGAAAGCAATGCGATACTTTATGAACTTCATGTCCGCGGTTACACCAAGCTTAACCCGCATGTGCCGGAGAAACTCAGAGGCACATATCTCGGTCTTTGCGATCCGTCTGTAATATCCCACATAAAGAATCTCGGTATTACTGCCATTCAGCTCATGCCGGTGCATGCTCACATGGATGAGTCAAGACTTGTTGACATGAAGCTCTGCAACTACTGGGGATACAATACCATCAACTTCTTTGCTCCAGAACCTTCCTATGCTTCAGATCCGCTGAATGCAGTGAATGAATTCAAGCAGATGGTTAAAACCATGCATCAGAACGGCATCGCCGTTATCATGGACGTTGTCTACAATCATACGGCTGAAGGCGGCTACGGCGGTCCGATTATCAGCTTCAGAGGTCTGGACAATAAAAATTTCTACATGTATGAGAAGAACTCCAGCGGCCATAAGATGTACAACGCCTACACCAACTGCTCCGGCTGCGGGAACACCGTGAATGTGGATCATCCTGACACTCTCAAACTTGTAATTGATTCTCTTCATTACTGGGCCAATGAAATGCAGGTTGACGGCTTCCGTTTCGATCTGGCAACTTCGCTTGCCCGCGAGGAAAGCGCCAACGGGTATACCCCGAATGCAGCTTTTTTCAAGGTAATTGCAATTGATCCGGTTCTTTCCAAATGTCTTCTTATTGCAGAGCCTTGGGATATAGGCGGTTACGGATACAGAGTCGGACAGTTCCCTAATTCATGGAAGGAGCTTAATGATCACTACCGTGATACCATCAGATCCTTCTGGAAGGGTGATGACGGAAAAATGGCTGAGTTTGCCACAAGAATTTTAGGATCGCGCGATCTGTACCCTAAGACTCTCCGTTCAATTCATTCTTCTGTTAATTTTATTACCTATCATGACGGTTTTACCCTTCATGATGTTGTAAGCTACAACAACCGCCACAACGAAGCAAACTGCGAAAATAATCAGGACGGTCACGGTCAGAATCTATCATATAATTATGGTGAGGAAGGACCTACAGCCAATGTCCATATCAACAATAGGCGTGAACTCCAGAAGAGAAACATGCTTACAACGCTTATGCTTTCACAGGGCATTCCTCATATTGTTGCGGGTGATGAAATGGGCCGCAGTCAGATGGGCAACAACAATGCCTACTGTCAGGATAACCGCATCAGCTGGGTGAACTGGGATCTTTCGGATGACGACAAGGATCTTTTAAAGTTTACATCAAAGCTCATAAGACTCCGCCTGGGATCAACCTTATTTACCAATCTTAAGCTTCCTGATGACAACTATTTCGGGAAAATTAAGCCTGAACACCAGGTGCTCTGGTATCATGCGGACGGACACCAGCTGACAGCCGATGACTGGAATAATCCTCAGTCCAGATTGTTTACTTTGGATATAGGCGAGATTTCAAATCGCGGCGAACGCTGGCTTGTTCTTTTCAATGCATCCCGTTTCGATATAGGTTTTCATCTTCCTGTTCCGGGCTACGGAATGCTTTGGGAACCGGTTCTTGATACAGCTGAGCCGGACGGACATCCTTACGAAAACTGCTCAAGACCTTCTGATCTGAGTTTGACCAGATCACTTTCAATCAAGGTTCTTCATCAGATTGTCAATACCAATCCTGAGGTTACCAAGCAGTACCGTCATCATCCGGGCACCAAGATACGTATCGGTATTAACGGATTCGGAAGGGTCGGCAGAGGACTGCTTCGTGAAGCTCTACAGCGTACAGATGTCGAGGTGTGCGGTATTAATGATCCTGTTGCAGGCGATGCCAGCGGAAACGTCACAAGAGAGGGTATAGAGTATCTGGTCTATATGCTAAGACATGACTCCGTTCACGGCTGCGATGATCACCGTATTGAAATCAACGGTCATAATATTGTTATCAACGGTCGTGCCCTCCGTGTTACAGCAAGACATTATCCTTCAGAAATCAACTGGGATGAGATTGGAGCTGAAGTGGTAATGGAGGCATCGGGAAGATTCAATAATCAGTCTCTTGCAGCCGCCCACCTCAAGGCCGGTGCCATAAAGGTAATTATTACGGCTACTCCGGATGACGATACACCTGTATATATGATGGGAATTAATGAAAAAAATTATTCAGGTGCAGATGTTATGTCGACGGGATCAAGTACAGCAAACTGTCTTGTACCTCTGATTGAAATTTTGAATACCAGATTTGGGGTTTCTTCAGCGCTTGCAACTGCAGTTCTGCCGTACTCCGCAGAGCAGAAGACTGTTGACGGTCCGTTCCCTTCAGAGTGGAGAAAGGGCAGAGGAGCTGCTCAGAATATTATTCCTCTGGGATCTGATATGAGTCATGCTCTTGACAGTGTTATGCCTGATTCCGAGATTCGCTTCAACGGTATAGCAATGAGTGTTCCTGTAGCAGATGTTGCTCTTCTGGATCTTACTGTCAATCTCAAGACTGATGCCACCTATGAAGAGGTTTGCGGTGCCGTTGCCATGGCGGCGGAAGGCGAATTCAGCGGTAAGGTCAAGTACATCAGGGATCCGGTTGTTTCTTCTGACATTCTGGGCGAGAAGGCCAAGTGCTGCTTTGATGCATCGGCGGGAGCCCATATCGGCAGCAGACTGTTCAAGCTGGTTGCATGGTATGACAATGAATTTTCTTATGCAAGAAATCTTCTTGATTTGTCGTCATTCATAATGAATCAGTAGTACTGACCGGTATTATATCAGCGGAGTGGAACAATACTGTTTTACTCCGTTTTTTTTTTTTTGCTTTTTTAGCAGCAATTCCGGCGGATATAGAAACGATTTTCAGCTTTTGAGGATAGTTTATTTATCAGCTTCGTCGATTTTACCTGTAATTTTTGAGGATATGCGTATGCACAGATATACTGAAAACAGGGTTGCGATGACAGTAAGACACAGATAGAAAATCGCATCGCTTCCCAGGACATCTGACTGGTTCATTGTTATCAGAAGCGTCAAATCTGATAATGAGTTGCCTATCAGAGCATATAAATAGTTAAGGGGTATGCTGGCCAGCAGACATGCGGACAGAAGCTTCGGAAGACTGTATTTTATGTGACCCAGATAAATTATAATTGGCGTAAAAGGTACTATCGGATTGATTTTGAGCAGAAATATCAGTATCAGACTGTCTATTCCCTTGGAATTAAAAATGTCCTTGAATTTCTGGCTGAATCTGCCTGATTTTTTGTTTCTTGAATTTATTTTTGCACCGAAGTAGTAGCTTATGCAGGTTGATAATGTAATGGCTATTAATTGATAAACAAGTCCCGGCAGGGTCCCGTACAAAAATCCTGAACTCAGAGTAAGACACCACGCAGGGAAGCAGACCAGTGTAAGCAGAGTGTTTAAGATTATGAATACTGCAATTCCGGGGCCATCCAAAAAAAACGAATCTGTCAGAAGTTCTAAAATATAATCTTTCATAGTTTTTGCTTTGTTCAGATTCCAGCTGGAAAAAGAATGCCTGCTAAATTTGAACTTTTTCTTTTTATTGATTTTGGGGCTGTTCTGCCGGTAAATCCCTAAAATTTGCGAAATAAGGATCACCATATCGATAATTTTATCAGAATCACTTCCTTTTTTCCCTTCTTTGTTAAGAATGAACAGAATGATTTTTGAGTTTATGACGCAGAAAATATATTTTCAGACAGGTAATCTGACTTCTGCAGCGAAAGAGCGAAATGTCAAAACTTCATCTGTTTTCTGAACTGACAGCTGAGAATCAGAAAAATTCAGCTGCCAGTCCTGACAAACCGTTGCTAAAAATATGGTTGCACCCATGTTTAAAATGCTGTATTTTTTAACCGTGCCGCGATCCGGAACCGCTGAGCAGGCGTTTCACTGTTTAGAGCGCGAATTCACCGGATGGAATTCATAGATAAATTTAATAATGGGTAAAGGTGGAAATTCATGAAAATCAAATGGCTGTTTACTACATTGCTGATTTTGCTGATGATTGCTGTTATCGGCCGGATGGTTCATCACGGAGCTCCGTATTTTGAATTTACGAATGCCTTCGCCTGTCAATTAAGCCTGATTTTGCTGCTTGCCACGGCATTCCTTCATCGTTTCGATAAAAAGCTGGTGATCAGGTGGTTTCTGTTTGTGCTTCTTTATGCTCTGATCCCTCTTACGCAGCTGTTTACCGGGGAGAAGGTTCATTCGCACGCATTCATGGCATCATTCTTTTTCGGCAGTTTTATTTTCTGCTCTATATGCAATCTGGTTTATCTCATACGTATTATTAAAAATAATACAGTCAGAAGAATCCTGCTTGCAGTGCCGTCATTTCTCTGGTTTCTGTCTTTGATTTATCCGATGATGTTTTACGGATATACCATGGTGGAGCATGCTGTTTTTGATCAGCCTATTGTTTCTGCAATTGTTCACACCAATCCGATTGAGGTCGTTTCGTATCTGACTTCAAACTACTCCGCATCAGAACTGGTTTTATATTTATCCGGTATTTTTGTTTTTGCTGCGCTGCTGGTATATCTGGCTGTTAAAATGAATTCATCGGCCGCTGCGAGAGAGCTTTCAGCGGGGCAGTTTGTTCCGGCAGTTGCGGTAGCTCTGTGCTGCAGCTCTATTCTTGCTGTAAGCACGGTGCAGCTGAGCAATAAGGGTTTTGACTGCCTTGCTCGCCAGATTATATCTTTCGCAAATTATGTCGCCAATTCCTATACTGAATTCAGGGATTCGCGTATCAGACTCGCGCAGAGCACTGTCGTAGAGCTTAAAAACCCTGAAATGAAGCCGTCTCTTTTTGTTCTTGTTATCGGAGAATCCGCCAGCAGCAGGTTTCTTCAGAGTTATGGATATCCGCAGCCTACGGATCCTGTTACTACGGAGTTTCTGCATAAGAACGAACTGACCGGGGCGGATTTGGAAAATCCTAAATCGCTTAATTCGATTAATTCGATTAATTTTACTCATGCATATTCGTCGTATCCGCAGACTATTGAAAGTCTGAGTTTGTCTCTTTCCGGTGCGAACCAGTATAACGGCAAGGTTCTAAATGAGATGCTTACGCTTATAGATGCTGCCAGACTTGCCGGTTTTGAAACTTTCTGGATTGGCAACAAGCAGTCGGAAAGTGTGGGTTTTACTCCTCCGGTTACCAGAATCGCACAGACTGCGGATCACAGCTTGTTCATTCCTGATTCCTATATACCTAAATATGGGAAATATCCTTATGATGAAGAAATTTTAAACAATCTTCCGCAGCTTAATCCTGATCGCAACACTCTTGTGATCATCAATATAAAAGGCAGCCATACAAAATATTTTGAGCGCTATCCTGAAAAATTTGATGTTTTCCATGACGATCCTGATGCGGTCATCAACGAATATAAAAACTCTCTGCTGTACTCTGATTTTGTTTTGTCTCAGCTTCTTGATCATTTCAAATCGCAGCCTGGTTTTAGTGCATTTATCTATTTTTCCGATCACGGCGTGGAGCCTGCTTTTAAGGGAGATGATCATAATGTATCCAAGTTTACTTTCAGCATGGTGACAATACCGTTCTGGGTCGCTCTTTCTGATAAGTACGTCGGTGACAACGCCGGAACAGTCAGAGCAATGCTTGATAACCGGGATAAGTGTTTCACAAATGATCTTATCTATGATTTTATGCTTGGTCTTATGGGGATCAGGATCGAAAGCCTGGATAACAGGGAAGTAGATATAACTTCTTCGTCGTATTCTATTGATCGTCAGAATTGTCTGACTCTGTATGGCAAGCAGAGAATTGATAACGATCCGAAGTATTGAAAGCCGGAGGCATGCTGAGGGCGAACTTGCCTGAAATACAGATGATCTGCCGTCAGGGTGTGTGTTCTTCAGCTGTCTGCGGCATGTCTCAGAACTTCTGCGGGCCGGTTAAAGCACTGTTCCCCGGCTTGGTGATTAAGGGGACGGCTCAGGAAGACGCTTGATAAAGTACCGTGTTCCGGGAAGCCTTCTTCATGTGCAGTTCATATTCTCCTTATCCGTAATAAAGATCCAGCCTGTTCAGAGCTGGCGCTCTGCTGACAGAAGACTTCTGCAGATCTTCGCTTTACTGAGAGCCTATACTGCCTGTCTCTGTCACTGTGCACCAGGCTGCTGTTTTTTTCCTTAAGAAAAGGTTCTTTCCGGATACGAAAAAGGGCCCCATGTGCATGGCGCCCGTAACTGACTGTATGGATAAATAAAAATCTCTGAAAAATTACATCTCATTTTTCCCGTCAAATCCGGCTGACTTCTCCTCACCTCTGCAGCCGGGCTGTCCGGATTCAAAATTAACTACTTAACACCGTATTCAAAAAAATATTTTCTGGTAGCAGGCTTTCTATAAACAACTGATCTAGCCTTGCCTTTAAAAATCAAGTTAAACATAGATACGCTCCTAAAAATCCAACCCAAAACAAATAACCAACAGGAATTATCTTACACAGTAAGAAAAAAAGTATTTTCTGGTTACAGGAGAAAACTCGCTGCCATCATTGTTCTTAAATAAATACTTAAACATAATTGGTACCTCTCAGGTAGTTAGTTTGCAATATGTGATTTACATCACATTTTTATAATACACAAAAATAAAAATGTGATCAAGATAAAATTTTTAAAATTTTCATTCATGTTCATATGGACTTTTGATTAGGATTGTTTTCTGCTTTTCCCGGCATCCGCATTTTTAATGTGTATGCACCTTGGACATCAATGGTTTCACCGGCCGAAATGCCTGGCAGAGTCTTGTGCAGAAGGAGAGCTGTGGAGTGAGCAGCGGCAGATCTTTTCGTCATACCAGACGGCAGCTGAGCCCGGGGAATGAAACCTCAGTTTCTGCCGTGACTTCCTTTAAGCTGTAACTGTCAGTTTTCCTTGATCCTGTTTTTTTATTCCCGCCTTTTTATTTTTGTTCTTAAGCCGCAGCCGGAAAACCGGAAATCAAGAAATCAGTGCAGTCTTTATGATGAAGCCGTCAGTCAGCCGATTAAATTCTTCCTGACAGAAGCCTTGCCGTGTCATTTTGCAACAGTTTTTTTCCAAAAATATGCGTTTACCTGAATTAATAATTTCTGTTTCGTCGCATGGTTAAAATTTTATCAGCTGTTTTTTTGTGATAATGACGGTGTCTTTCATCAGCGGGCTTGCTGATTTAAGCCGGCGGTCCTGGAGCATTCTTTTCACTGAAGAATACTTATGTCTGCTGCGGCTTTCCTTTTATCTCAAGGCTGTATTTTTTTGATATGCCGGTTGTTTTTTTATCTTAAACTTTAAGGACACAGAGTTATATGTCAGACAGATTTAACAAGCAGAATCTATGTATGCTGACCAAATTCAAAGAACAACTGGAAAAAATGGAAACGAAAAATTCGGTTCTTTTCCGTAAAATTGTTCAGAAAATCAGTCAGCTGAAAGAGATGGAGGCTTCGTCACTTTTTGCATACCTCAACAGTCAGAACAGCAAGAAATTTTTTTCCTACTCCGGTGAAACTGTCGGAGATCTCGGCAGGCATATTTATAAGTTTCGCCTGGACAGCGGAGATCGCATTCTGTATACATACGGAAAGTATATAAATTACCTTCGCAGTGATTACGAAAATACCATTATTCTCCTGGCCATCGCAAGTCATGATAAACAGGATTCCATGTCCGGCATGGGGCAGGGACAGGATGTTCACCAGATTGGCGGCGGTGCCGGCATTGATGAGGTGTCTGAAAAGGATATTGAGGATTTTGGAATCGATCCGGTCAAGATGCTTCACAATTTTTCACAGTCCGAGTATAAGCTTGAAACTGCTGATGAATTTTTTATAGTGGATGTGAACAATGTTCCCGAGGACAACCTTGAACTTCTTGATGTAATGCTTTCAAAGGAGCAGAACGAATTAATCGAAAGGTTTTCCAGGAGAAAATGTCCGATGATTATTACCGGCGGCGCCGGAACCGGAAAGACTCTCCTTCTTTCCCATATTTTTCATAATTTCGTAACGATTAATGAGAATTGTAAAAGCATTTATTTCACCAATTCCCGTCTGCTTCTAGACAACGTAAAGACCAAGGTAAAGTTCATACACGGACTGTACGGAAGTGATGATATAACAATAAAGCCGTCTGTCTTTTTTACGGATATCAGCACTTATCTTAAGAATTTTCTGAAGGATAAGATAGATCAGGATATTTCTCTTGTCAGTTATGATGAGTTTTACAGATTTTGTACAAAGGATAATCATCTGGTAAAGTTTTTTGCCGATCATTCGGTTAAACCGAAGGATATTCCGTCTCCTTACCAGTTATGGACTGAAATACGGGGATGCATCAAAGGCGGACTGAGCAGTGAATGGACTCGTACCGAACCGATTAATTTTGATTCCATCAACCGTATTAAACTGTTCAAGGATAATTTTGATGATCTTCTCACTTATGGTCTGATAATTGACAGCGGTGACGGCTATTATCTTTTTTCTGATGACATCCCTCAAAACTTTAAAAATTCCCGCAACAGATGTTTCGGAGATGATGCAAAACGCAAATTTTTTGATGATCTGGCAGATACATATCAAAATCTCAAGAACAGTTACAGAAAGCAATGGTTGAAGAATATCTCCGATATGGGGATGAGAGATCTGGATGAATACTATAACGTGATGGGTGAACTGTCCGATATTTCAGATCGGCATCTTAAAAAGGTGTGCTATGAGTTTTGCAAGGATTACGATCGTTATTTCAAAAGTATTTCGGATGTAGTAAGGCTGTGCATAGATGATAATGAGCTTGCACGTCTGGTGCTATCCCAGCCGGAGTTTATGAGTGAACTGAGGGGAAAGTATGATCTTGTAATTATTGATGAGGTTCAGGATTATACCGATGTTCAGGTTTATCTTATTTCTCTTCTTGCCAGAAAACTTCTGATTATTGCAGGTGATCAGCACCAGATTATAAATCCTTCGTTCTTCCATCCTGATAAGCTGATGTATCTTCCTAAAATTGTGGAGAATACGGAGCCGGAGAATAATGAAATTCAGACTCTGGGAATTAATTTCAGATCTACCTCGATTGTCATCAGACTGCTGAACTGCCTTATTCAGTTCAGGCAGAAAAAAATCGGGAACATGGAAAAAAGAACTGAAAATCCCGAGGTCATTCTTGAAAACAAGGAGAGTCTGATTCAGAAGTTCAGAAATGAAATCATGATGATCAACAGTGATGATGATGATTCGATGGATTCGCTCTTCAGAATTTTCAAGGGGCATAATACAGAATTTTCGTATGTAGCCATACTTGTACCCGATGAAGAGACAAAGAAGGTTTATCTGAAAAAATGGGAATTTTTGAATACCATGATATTTACCCTTTCTGAAATAAAGGGACTTGAATATCAGTTTGTAATCTGCTGCAACATGATATCGTCAAATTTTGATACGTGGTGCAGGATCCTTAGTTCTCAGGGAAAGATAAAGGAGACGAAATACCGTTTCATTTTCAATCAGCTTTATGTTGCCGTTTCACGAGCCATAAAATCCATTACGTTTGTTGAATCATTCTCCATACTTTCTCCTAGAAGCAACGAGAACAGGATAAGGAGCATTTTTAATGAGATTTTCGGCTGTAACATAGAAATTCCGGGGCCGGCAATGGACTGGATTGATTATATCACCCAGTTCAGGATCAACAGCAATCTCAGTACGGTTATCAAGACAATTGAAAATCTTATATATATCAATAAATATGACACCGCTCTTCTTCAGTACATTGATTTGAGAAGCAGCGATGATATAAGCAATTCTGTCAAACGGGAAATTGACCGCTGTATTGAAAACTGCAAGTATAAGTATGTCAATTATCTGATTTCAGATCGTATAGAGATCCAGGAGGGTCTGAAGTACGCTCTGATCCTGGGATACAGAGTTCTGCTTGAGGATTACGTGGAGAGGCTTGACAGGAATTCATCTTTGTACCGTCTCATTATGATTTTTCTTGATCGCGGTTATCTTAAATGTCAAAACGGATTTAACTATGATTCTATGCTGATATCAAGACTGTATTATGACAGCTTCCAGGATTTTGACGGCGGAGTCTTTATTTCTTCAGATGATATGAACCGTTTTACGGAACGGTTCAAACAGGAATTTTCAGAAAGGTTTCAGTAGGGAGGAGATTATATGAGTTTAACGAAGGATGCGGTAGAAAATCTGCTCAGGAGGCTGATTGATGATGTTAAGTCATCTGATCCGGCAGATCTGAATTCGAAGGATTCCGGTTTCCTGGTGCTGAATGATTTTGCTCTTCTCAATTTGATTAAAAATGAAATTATCAAGCTTCGTTCTGATTACAGTCATCTGACAGAGCTGAAGAATGAATTTACAACTGATATAAAAAAAATCGGAACCGAACTTGTACGAAATGCCGAGAACAGAGCGCTTGAGGTTAAGCGAAGCATGGATTCCTACGAGGAAAAAATCTGCCAGCAGCTTGAATCAGACATCTATCGTACTTTCAGAAGACATTTCAATACCAATCTTAAGGATCTTCTCCTTTCGCAGCCGGAGAAAATTCTGACAGGTGAATTCAATGATGTTGTTGCAAAGGCAATTCGCAGTACGACAAGCGATGCATTAGTCAAGGAAATGCATGATACCATTGAGTTGCTTAAAAGAAGTAATGAAAGTCTGAAGGAAAAAGTGAACATGCTCCAGTCACGTCTTGATGCTATGGAAAAACGCCTTGCGACGAGAGACAGTGACGAAAATGAAGGTGAAGACAAAGACAATCATGATTCTAAAAACAGTAAAAAAACAGACGGGGACAGCAGGAAGCGTCAGAAACATGGTGAAGAGAAAAAAGCTGACCGCGGCGATACAGGAGAGCAAAAGTCATTTGATGATAAAGGAGCTGACCGCGGCGATGCAGGAGAGCAAAAGTCATCTGATGATAAAGGATCTGACAGCGGAGAGTCTTTATTGCAGAAAGATGCTGATGTCAGCGGTTCAGGCGGGCTGAAGACAGCCGGTGACAAAGAGAACAGTTCCGAGGTCACGTCTGACGGAGCAGATGAAACAGGTAATAATAAAGATAAAAAGAAAAAACTCAGTCTGAACAGATCACGTAACGGAAATAATTCAAGAAAGTCAGCGAACGGATTTAAAAAACATGTTGTAAGAGGCAGAGGAAAAGGCAGATAACTGTGTTCCGGCATTGTAGATTTTGCGTACTGTTAAGCCGGATGAATAAGGACGGAGGGTTGCACTTTGGTTTTTTATAAGCGTAAAATTGTGAGAAACGTCAGCTTTGATGATCTTACCTGTGTTGATTCCTTTTCATTCGGCAGGGATTATTATTCAGAAGGTAACAGACGAATTCAGTGGATTAATCTTGAGTTAGATAATGAAAATGATAAAATCCTGCTCCTTTCCCGGCAGATTATATACATAGATGTATTTAATGACCGTCCCGATAATTATGAATGGGCGTCGTCATACGTGAGAAAATTCTTCAATACCGAATTTATTCGTATGTGTTTCAAGGAAAACGAATCAAAGGGGATCATGCTTACAGATGTTCATAACAGCAGTGCTAACAGGTGGGGGATTTCTGGCGGAGCTGATACGAAGGATTATGTGTTTCTTTTGAGTCTTGATGAATTCAAAGATTACGACGGCATTATACCGGGTAATTTGTCCATTCCTCTCCATCTTATGAACGGTACAGGTAAAAACGACTATTTTATACCCGATTCCGAACAGCAGAAGCAGCGCCGTTTGTATTTTGAAAGCATAGATTATGACAGCTTCAATGAGGCACAGGGGGTAGCTGAGGATGAATATCCTGTTACCAGTATTTCTTCATTCTATTCAAATATAGGGTGGTGGCTGAGAACACCCGGAACCGACAGGGGTGAATATATGTTTGTTGACAGGTTCGGACGTGTGAATGAAGCAGGGATCCATGGATTCTTTGGTGTTCAAGGGTATCGCCCTGCCATGTGGGTAAGAAAAAATGTGCTTTTAAGATACGGTGATGTTGGTTAGTTTGCCGTAAAGATTAGAGAGGGCAGGATTCTGGATTATCCTTATGTTTGCCATCTTTGTTTTTTAATCCGTTGTTAAAGAATGAAATTGTTATATTTTTGCGGGGACAGTGAGGGATATATGAAAAAAATAATTTCTTTTTGTGCAGCTTCAGTCTTTTCTCTTTTCCTTTTATTAGTGAGTAGCGGAACGTATGCAGGGGAGATTACGCAGGATGATGCATTCTATCTTGTTGCAGGTGTTGCGGAGCAGACCGGAATGATGGCGGAGCAGGATCAGACAATTAATGGAGAGCCGTGCTACATTATTGCAGTGGGAGACAACAAACCGGAGCAGTTTGTTGTTTCGAAAAGGTATGCTGTTGGAAAAAAATCTAAAAAAATTTATGTTTACGATATTATTTCAGACAGCTTTTCACCGGTTGAACATATGAAAAAATAAAAGGAGCTGGAGGATGGAAGATATTATGGGCATTCCCGGTGCTACAATTGCTTTTTTCATCCTCCGCTTTGTCTGTTTTATGTTTATTCTTGTGTTCTCAGATATCCGGGTAAAAATTATAAAAGAAGGATAGGCATATTGTCTCAAAAATCTACAGTTACATAGTAGGTATAATAATCAGCAATTGTCTGCATTCTATGCTTAATCGGCAAAACTGAGAAGTAAGTTTCCTGCTGTTTGTCGCAGCCTCCCAGGTTAGTCTTTAAATCGCTTGAAAAAATTTCTTTACAGCAGATTTTAAATTGTCAAATCTGACTGTTTTCAACTTTGATTTTTCCTGTTGCAGTGTTTAATTAAGTTTTATAAAACAGTAATGATCAGAGCGTGACCGAGAGGAGAAAAGCTGTCAACATCCTTTTTAATGATATTCTGGAGAACTTCATATGTTTCATTTTTATATAAATCCAGCATAAACGATTCGCTGCCGGCTTCATTCATAATTTTAAGAAGGCAGTCGCCTTTGAGTTAAATCCATATCCAAGCCCATAGCAGGGTTATATCATTCTTTAAGAGTTTCGGTATCTCCAATTTCGGGACAGTGTTCCAATAAATAATTGCGGATTTGTGCTTATGTCTGCAATCTGTTCCCTTGTCCCTGTGTAACTCATATCTGCCCCTGATCTGTCCTGGCAGGAAGCTTCCGCATCTGTTCAATCCGTCAGACTTTCTGCCCATCTTATGTGATCAGCTCAGTTCCGGCACCTTCTAATGTGGCAGACGTCGATCTTTAGTCCGTCATTGGACAGTAAAATTTCATAATTATTTTTCTTCTTAAAATTTATATAGATTGTGTAAAACCTGTACAAATATACGTCTGCATACCTTTCTTTTTTAATTGCATTTTTACTTGAATTTATAATGGCGCAGGTACAAGATATCATGTATTAATTTTTATTGATAGAGACCTATGTCACATTATTTGCTACCAAAAATTGCCTTTTTTG
>JAEEGJ010005047.1_pt1 | contig 42626 bp, 42 predicted proteins | sample 8958761 | NCBI WGS metagenome assembly JAEEGJ01 (sample SAMN16246546, study PRJNA631951) | gut metagenome | biome: gut microbiome; feature: rumen; material: RS-attached | host: Bos | place: Iran: Karaj | collected 2018-10
GATCTTCTTGGCAAGCTCGATCGTCCTGTTGCAGTTGGAAGATCCGCCCGCGCCAAAGGTCACGCTGATGAAGTCAGGCTCAAGCTCGGCCAGGACTTCCAAAGTCTCGTCAATGTTCTGAAGCTCAGTGTCTTTCTTAGGAGGAAAGATCTCGAACGAGAGACTTCTTTTCGTGTTGTAAACCTGTGATACCTTCATAACTTATCCTCTGATCTGCTTTGCTGCAGCGACAAGATTCTTAAGGCTCTTAACTGTCTCTTCCGTGCCTCTTGTCTTAAGACCGCAGTCAGGGTTTACCCAGAGCTTTGAATCTTCGATCTTTGATCTCATCTTTGTAAGTGCATTAACGATCTCCTCAACGGAAGGAACGCGGGGGCTGTGGATATCGTAAACGCCCGGGCCTACTTCTGTCTTGAAGTTGTTCTCCTTCAGCGAATCGAGGATCTGGAGATCTGATCTGGATGCTTCAAATGTGATGACATCAGCATCCATTGCGTCGATCGCCGGAATGATGTCGGTGAACTCGCTGTAGCACATATGTGTATGGATCTGTGTTTCGGGCTTTACCTTGCTGTGAACGAGTCTGAAAGCAGGAATCGTGAAGTCTAAGTATTCGCTGTACCAGTCAGACTTTCTCAAAGGGAGCTTCTCTCTGAGAGCTGCCTCATCGATCTGGATGATGTTGATGCCGTTAGCCTCAAGATCTAAGACCTCATCTCTAATTGCAAGAGCGATCTGCAGGATGCTCTCCTTAATGGAGATATCCTCTCTCGGGAATGACCAGTTAAGGATAGTTACAGGGCCCGTGAGCATGCCTTTAACAGGCTTATCGGTGCAGGACTTGGCAAACTTAGACCACTCTACCGTTATGGGTTCTTTTCTTGATACGTCGCCCCATACGATCGGCGGCTTAACGTTTCTTGTACCGTAGGACTGAACCCATGCCTTCTCTGTGAAAACATAGCCGTTCAGGTGCTCGCCAAAGTACTCGACCATGTCGTTTCTCTCATACTCGCCGTGAACGAGAACATCCAGACCGATCTCTTCCTGGAGCTTGATGCACTCCGCGATCTTCTGCTTGTTGAACTCGACATAATCTTCCTTGGACTTTAATCCCTTCTTGAATTCCTGTCTGTTCTTTCTGACATCAGAAGTCTGCGGAAAAGAACCGATCGTTGTCGTCGGGAAGAGCGGGAGATTTAAGATCTCTTTCTGGATCTTTTCGCGCTCTTCGCGGGCAGGAAGTCTTACATAGTCTGCGTCTGTGATCGCAGCAACCTTCGCCTGTACATCCTTATCCTCACTATCTTTGCGGCCCTCAAAAAGCTTTTGATTATTCTTATAGATATCACTATTCTCATAGTCGCTTCCTGCGATCGCAGAGAGCTCAGAAAGCTCGCTGAGCTTCTCTTCAGCAAATGCGAAATGCTTCTTGTAATCGTCTGAGAGCTTGGTCTCGCTATCCAGCGTATAAGGCACATGGAGAAGCGAGCATGAAGTGCCGAGAACGACATTCTGAACACCAATGTCATTCAGGATTGAGAGTGTCTTCTTATAATCATTTCTCCAGATGTTCTTGCCGTTAACAAGTCCTGCGACGAGGATCTTGTCAGCAGGGAAACCGTTTGTCTTAACAAGCTCTAATGTCTTTCTTCCCTCGACAAAATCAAGTCCGATGAGATCAAAATCAAGCTTGATCACTTCGCTATAGATATCTCTGATATCACCGAAATAAGTCTGGAGCAAGATCTTGGTTCCGTTCTTGTTTGCAAGGATAAGTGAATATATCTCCTTAAAAAGATCAATGTCGTCGCTATTCAGATCTCTTACAAGATAAGGCTCGTCAAATTCGATCGTTTTCGCGCCGACTGATGCAAGAAGTGATACGAGCTTGATGTATTCGGCTGTAAGGACTGCATAAACGTCGGATATCTTTTTCGAGCCCGTGAATTTAGCGAGCTTTAAGAACGTGAAAGGACCTACAAGAGCGACCTTTGTATCAACACCGAATTCCTTTGCTTCAAGGAACTCTTCGACGGGCTTCTTGCCGACAAGGCTTATGACAGTATCGTCATCGATCTCGGGCACAAGATAGTGGTAATTGGTGTTAAACCACTTCTTCATCGCGAGCGCCTTAACGTTGCCCTTTTCTCCCTGGTATCCTCTTGCGAGCGCGAAATAAGTATCAAGCTCGGAAAGCCTGAGAGCCTTATATCTCTGAGGGATCACATTAAACAAAAATGCAGTATCAAGAACGTTGTCGTAGAAAGAGAAATCATTTGAAGAAATATATGTGATTCCTGCTTCTTTCTGCTTGAGAAGATCATCTCTTCTGATCGTCTTTGCTACATCCTGCAGATCAGCCTCATCGATCCCGCCTGAAAAAAACTTCTCCGATGCGAACTTCAGCTCTCTGTCCTTGCCTATTCTCGGATAACCGATAACTGATGTATTCATTTCCTATTCCTCCATAGATTCGATATTTTGTTGTCTCGGAGTATAGACCCACTAAGTCAATAGGTAAAATACAAATAATCTGTGGCTATCCATAGATAAAATCTATAGCAAGCGTTATAATGCAAATGCAATCTATTCAAAAGAGGTGCCTTTAAGATGACCTATAAGCAGCTTCAATACATAGTCACAGTTGCCGAAGAAGGCAATATCACGAGCGCTGCCAAGAAGCTCTTCATTGCCCAGCCGAGCCTTACTTCTGCAATAAGAGAACTGGAAAACGAATATGGGATCACTATCTTCATGCGCTCAAATAAAGGCATAAAGCTGACGTCAGAGGGCGAAGAATTTCTAGGCTATGCAAGGCAGGTTTTGGATCAGACGACGCTCATCGAAGAACGCTACAAAGGCAAGCAGTCAGGCAAACTCAAGTTTTTCGTATCCGCTCAGCACTACTCATTCGCAGTCGAAGCATTTGTGGAGCTCCTTAAAAGGAGCGGTGCGGATAAATACGAATTCCATATGCGTGAGACGCAGACCTTCAACATCATTGACGATGTGTCTCATTTAAGAAGCGAGATCGGCATCCTTTACCTCAATAAGTTTAATGAAGAAGTCATCATGAAGACTCTGCGCGACAACAATCTCTCGTTTACTCCTCTCTTCAAGGCTGAGCCCCACGTCTTCATCGGAAAGAATTCTCCTTTGGCCAAAAAGAAATATCTCACATTAGAAGATCTTAAGCCCTACCCGAGACTTTCTTACGAGCAGGGCAGCCACAACTCCTTCTATTTCTCAGAGGAGATCTTGAGTACAGTCGACTGCGATAAGGAACTGGTTGTGCTTGACCGCGCGACGCTTTTTAACATGCTTATCGGTCTTAACGGATACACGATCTGCAGCGGCGTTATCAACGAAGAACTTAACGGACCTAATATCATTGCCAAGAAGCTTAAAGTAGACGATTACATGGAGATCGGATACATCCTTCCTAACTCCATCCACCCTTCACATCTGACTTCAGAATATATAGAGATACTTAAGGGATTGACCACGAAGAGACCGCGTCCGGCAAAAGTAAAGTGATTATTTGTTATAAGCTCCGGTAGGCTCTTCGTCCCTGAATCTTGCGTCAGTGAATGTGCCTGATACCACGCCGTAAGATATGATGTTTCCGGTGTTGCCGTCGCTGTCCGTGTTAAGGCTCTCGATGAATTCCGCGAGCCTTCCGTTATTGCAGTTTACGGCTCCGTCTACCTTATCTACAGGCGCCTTGAGAGCAATGACGTAGATGTCGTACATGTGGGTATATCCGTGACCTACATGAGGGCCGTTATATTCCAGATCTTTGGGTGCCCATCCGCGAGGGAGCTCGGTCTCTTTTACTCCGCCTGACTTCCAGTGCAAAAATCCTTTTGAGTTCCTGTCGACCATGTATATGACATATTCTTCCGCGCCTTCTACCGGCTGCCAGGAAAGAGCCGGCGAGCTGTTATCGCCCAGTTTGGTATTTGATATGTCATCTACCCAGACTCCGTCAATTACGTCAGGAGAAGTTACTTCGAAGGTGTCATATCCTTCAAGATAAGTGTTGCTCACCATGTTGACCACAGCATCTGTCGCTTTTGCAGCAGGCTGTGTCGTGTTATCCGTTTGCTTTGCGCATCCTGCAAGACTGATCATCAGCGACGCACAAAGTAAAGATGTGATGAGTTTGTTCTTCATTTTCCTGTTCCCGAAAGATTTCTTTTCCAAGCACAGATTTTATATCAGAATTACTCTTGTTACTACCAATTATTCTTGATGATTTAATCCGGACTAAAAGAACCCCTTCCGCAAAACTTACGGAAGGGGCTTTATTGCTATAAACTCTCGGGAGGAGAAAATTGTTTATCTTATGACCATCTGTCGTTTTCCCAGTTGCTCTTTTCCCAGTTATGGAGCCTGTCGAGGATGGCCATCATGATCATCTCTCTGGTCGGCGCAGGGAAAGCGTTGAGCTCGTTGTTGAGCTGGTCCCTGAAGGCGTCTATATCGTCCTGCAGAGCCGCGATATAGGCTTCTTCCTTATTCTTTGAGTTGCCCATCCTAAAGCCCGTAATGGTCTTCTTTAAGATCTTGGTCTCGCCATATTCCACCTTGTTGAATTTGGTTCCTGCGAGCTTGCTCTTTGCTTCAGCGATCTCTTCTTCAGGTGATAAAGGCTCCTTGCCTATCTCATACGGTTCTTTGAGCTCAAATCTCCAGTCGGCAAGCGCTGAAGCCGCTACCACATTTATCACTCCGTAATTGGAGTTCTCCGAGGCATCGAGCTTTTTTACCTTTATATTCTTAGCTTTGATCCCGTTGAGGAGGAGCTCTACCATATCAGCCTTGATGCGCACCCCCAAAAGGAATATCTTCTCGTCATCGATTTTCTGTTTATTGTCATCGTATGTTATCTGTTCATCTTTATATCCCGCCAGATCGAAAATCATATCTGCCTCCTTTTCCGTTTTTCCAAACAAATGTAATAACCTTATGGACTAATACTACGCCCCTCAAATTTCCTTGGTGTTTTCGCGGTGTGAACAAATCGAAAACCAAATTTGAATTAAAAGAAAAAACGGGGATCGAGATCCCCGTTCTTTATTCAAAACTAAAATGACCCGGACCGGTTTATACCACGTAAAAATGCGCAGCAGGGAAGAACGGCGCTTTCAGATCGCCATAATCCGAATACTCTGCCAGAGTGGAATTCATATAATTCGCTATTTGCTGGGCTGAAACACGGGCATCACGGTGAAGTATCTGTATCGCGTCAGGTATTGTATACGCGCGGCCGGATAAGATCTTATCCTTTAAAAGCTTTAAGATCTTAGGATTCGTGTAATACGAACCGGTCAGGCAATAACCGAAACCCATATAAAAGGAATTAAGTTCTCCGATAAGCTGGCCTAATCTTAAGTATTCTTCTTCGCCGGCCTGCTCCTTGCTTTCTCTGGTTAATCTCCTTCTTCTAGCCTTTATGATCAAGCCAATGACCAACATTGCTATTCCGCCTGCCAGCAAAACCGCAAGACCGATCATCCACCAGGTAAAGTCGCCATCGTACCTTGAAGTAGAGCGGCCGGTCAAAGCCTGTTTAGCGCTTGAAACAACATAATAAGAAAGCCAGGCAACAACCATGAAGATAATACTCATACCCATACAAACGGCACCGGCTACCGTAAAACCTGTACCACTCGGAAGATTAGCATTTTGCACTCTCTTCGATTTGAGCTCGTCTATTAAGGCATCATACTCGTCATACGCATTTTGCTTTTGGATGAAATATCCGATCATGCGGTCCAGCTCTGCCACCGCATTAGCAGAAGCATAATTAGGAACTGCGTTCATAGGCGTCTGAATAGGCATGGGAGCAACAGGGACAGCTGCAGGAGCAGGTACCGGTACAGGTGCCGGCACGGGTGCAGGTGCAGACTGTGATGCCGCATTAACGGCAGCAGCATTATCTTCCCAAGCAACAGGAGAGCCGCAACGATTGCAGAATTTGTTTCCTTCATCTAACGGCGAACCGCATTTCATACAAAAAGCCATTTACACGCCTCCATAAATACAAAATGTTACGTATTTCAGTTTATCAGATAAGATCGTTAAGATCAGTATTCTCATAGCCTAAAGCGAGAGCGACGTTCTTATTTGTGATCTTGCCTGCATAGCAGTTAACGCCGGAAGCAATAACAGGGCTGTTCTTGCATGCTTCCTCAAGACCTGCTGCAGCGATCTGGAGACCATACTTAAGTGTCGCATTTGTAAGAGCGATAGTACTTGTTCTCGGAACAGCACCGGGCATATTGCCTACGCAGTAATGAACAACGCCGTCCTCAACATAGATCGGATCGTCGTGTGTTGTAACGTGAGAAGATTCACCGCATCCGCCCTGGTCGATAGCGACGTCTACAAATACCGCACCGTTCTTCATCTCAGGGAGATACTTCTTCTTGAAGAGCTTAGGTGTGGAGCCGCCGGGGATAAGGACTGAACCGATAACGAGGTCAGCAGTCTTAACTGCTCTCTCAACGTTGGAATCGTTGGAAACGAGAGTCTGGATGTGAGAGCCGAACCTGTTGTCGAGCTCTTCAAGTCTCTTAAGATTTACGTCGAGGATAGTAACGTTAGCGCCCATACCTACAGCGATCTTGCATGCGTTCATACCTACTGTACCGCCGCCAAGGATAACGACATTAGCCTTAGGTGTACCGGGAACGCCTGCGAGGAGGATGCCCTCACCGCCGAACTTCTTCTCTAAGTACTTAGCGCCTTCCTGGATGGAAAGACGGCCTGCGATCTGGCTCATAGGAGCGAGGCAGGGAAGCGATCCGTCCTTCTCCTGAAGTGTCTCATATGCGACAGCCTTTACCTTGCCTGCGAGAAGAGCTTCTGTCTGCTCTTTGTCAGCTGCGAGGTGAAGATATGTGTAGAGGATAAGTCCTTCTCTGAAGAGGGGATACTCTTCCGGCAGGGGTTCTTTTACCTTGACCATCATGTCAACAAGCGCCCAGATATCTGCGGCATTGTCGATGAGGGAAGCTCCGGCTTCTACATACTCTGTGTCTGCAAAGCCTGAACCGGTGCCTGCGCCCTTTTCGATGTAAACATGGTGTCCTGCTGCGATGTAAGCTCTGACGTTGTCAGGAGTAAGGCCTACACGGAATTCGTTGTTCTTGATCTCTTTTACGCATCCGATCTTCATAGTGTTGATATCCTTTCATATTCATTTTTCATCGGGGAAACCCCGAAAACCACCTCTACAATTATATTTGATGTGTGTAGAGTTCTCAATGACGGATATCAATTTGACCGGGTCTTATTTTAATTGTCCGCTGATACCGTCGAGCAGCTGACTACCGCTCTCGGAAAAAGGCTCGAAAATAATGCCCATATGTCCGTCCGGTCCCCGGTCGAGCAATGTGTTTGTAACGCCTGATCTTTCGAGCAGTTTTTGGAAATAAAAAGTCATTCCTTTAAGCTCGTCTTTACGGTTCGTGATAAGGACAGTCTCAGGCAGAAGCTTAAGAGTCTCATTGCCTTCAAACACAAGATAAGGATATCTTTTATCTGTCTCATACCCTTTTGGGAAGATCATTTTGCGCATGCCGTTATATGCGATGCTCTTTTTGTAAAACTGCATCAGTCCGCAATCGAGAATAATGCCTTTGTATTTGTAGTCACGCGGTGCGATCTTATAATCTGCTCTCATCTTCTCATCAAGGCAGAGAAGGCATTCAGTCAGAGCATTAACGCCTCCCGAAGAATGACCTGCGATATAGATGTTGGCGGTATCAGCCTCGTAGTCTGCAGCGTGGCTTACGATCCATCTGACCGCGTTATCTATATCCGAGACCTGATCAAAGAAATCGCATTCAGGATATATCAGGCTGTAGTTTAAAGAGAAAACAACATATCCTCTTTTTGCCATCGCGTTGCAGAAGAGTTCATCGACGTCCTTGTCGTGAGTAATAAAACCACCGCCGTGAATATCAATGAGAACGGGCTTCGTTTTCCCATCCCTCATGTAATAAACATCCAGCATGTGCCAGGGATCTTCGTCTTCAATGTAGGACACATCAAAGACTTCAAAAACACCAGGATCCTTCTTAGAGTAATCGAGCCTGCCTAAATCTTTTGCGTAGGCCTTGATGCCTTTAACTTTCATGTAATTGTCGATCATTTGATATCCCCTCACGGCCGGAAATTATATTAACAATTATAATGCATTTTCGGGCAGGGCAAAAAAAGAAGCTGCATCTTCTGATACAGCTCCTTCAGTTATTCAGTTATCAATCACGCTTAAAGATCAAGCCCTACGAAAGCATCATAAACTGCCTGGGCAGTCGGAATAGTATAAGGTGCCTGATAATTGTATTCCTTAACCTCTTCATCCACCTCATACAAAGTGAGAACGAAGCGTCCGTTGATTGCGGCGACTGTGTCTGAAGTTGATTCGGTGTCAGATGTCGGGAAAGTGAATTCAGCACCTACGACCAGCTGGGGAAGGATCTCAGAATCAGGCTTGAATTCGTATACGCTCCAGCAGTAATAAGGAACGAAGCTCACATTTCCTGTAACATTAAGCAGTTCGCCTTCAGTATCAGTCTTGTTGCTTGTCTTGTAGCCTTCATCCTGGCCGGCGGCTTTGAGAACATCGTAGATCTCATCGATGGTCATGGATGCCTTTGTGGTGGTGGTCTCTTCCGTAGTAGTCTCTTCGGTCGTTTCCTCGGTTGTCTCTTCGGAAGTTTCTTCTTTCTTGCGTTTTGTCTCTTCCTCTTCTTCGACTTCTACATCATCATCGTCAACTTTTTTCCTGCCGCTTGTCTGTGTACCGCAGGATGAAAGCAGCATTGCAAAGACAATAATGATTGCGATTACGGACTTCTTCATATTTCACCTCCTTATAATCAAAACCGCCTTGCGAAAACGCAAGGCGGCAATGAATTCATCAGTAGTTGATCACTCGTGATCGTAGGGGTAGATCTTCTCGATCGTTCCGTCTTCAGCGATGTTCAGCTTAGTGAACTTAACGCTTCTCTTGTGTGAGCATCCGCCGGACCTCTTTGCATCGTGATAGAAGAGATACCATTCGCCGTCGATCTGGACGATGGAGTGGTGTGTTGTCCATCCGATAACAGGCTCCATGATCCTTCCCTTGTATGTGAAGGGGCCTTCAGGCGAAGTGCCCTCAGCATAGCAGAGGTAGTGTGTCGTGCCTGTTGAGTATGAGAAATAATACTTGCCGTTAAACTTATGCATCCAAGGATCTTCGAAATATCTTCTGTCTTCATCCTTAGCCTTGATGGGCTCACCGTTCTCGTCGAGGATGGTGATCATCTTAGGAGCAGCCTTAAAAGCTGTCATGTCAGGAGTAAACTCAGCGACCAAGGGTCCCAAAGCCTTCTCATCGCCCTCAGGACGGTGCTCAGAAGGATTGAATGAGCCGGACTGCCACATCTCGAGCTGGCCGCCCCAGAGACCGCCGTTGTAGCACCAGATCCTGCCGTCATCGTCTAAGAGGACTGCGGGGTCAATGCTGTAGCTGCCCTGGATGTAGTTATCCTGCGGCTTGAAAGGGCCGACAGGTGAATCGGATTCAGCAACGCCGATCCTGAAGATATCGTCCTTGTCCTTTGCAGGGAAAACGAGATAATACTTGCCGTTTGTGTAGATCGCATCAGGAGCCCAGAGCTGTCTGGAAACCCACGGAATGTCGTTCTCGCTGATTGCGACACCGTTGTCCACGCACTCGCTGTCGAGCGAATCCATGGAGAGAATGTGATAATCCTTCATGACGTACTGTTCGCCGTCGTCATCTTCAGGAATATCGAGGTCTTCGTCGTGTGAAGGATAGATGTAGATCTTGCCATTGAATACGTGTGCAGAAGGATCTGCGGTGTAGATGTTGGTAACAAGATCTTTGCGTTCGTTCTTTTTCATAGCCACCTCTAAATGCACTTTAGTACATTCAGTATATAAAAAAGAAAAATTAAAGCAATAGATTAAAAATGTAAACATTTTCCCGGAAGAAGCAAAAGATCCGGAAAATGCCTTCCGGACCTTGAAAAAACGCGCTTTGTAACAATGTTACTCTCTATTCTTTACCGCTGATTCAGGCATCGCTCGTGTCGTAGCTGACCTTAAGCTTGCATTCGAAGCCGTTAACAAATCTCATGCCGGATTCATAGTTGTAATCGTTGGTCACGTCAAGCGAATGCCCTGCAGTATTGGTAGCCGAGATGATATATGTGGAATATGCATCGCCGTCTTTAAAGAAATCCGTCTTCTCGTCTTCCTTAAACTTGAAGCCCTGATTCTCAAGTTCTTCTATTACCTTCTTCCTGTCGGTAAAACGCATGTCTATGCCGTTAAACAAAACCTTGAGGCAGTTGTCGTCGGAAGCATCCTGTGCGTAAATGCCGGCATCGTATTTGAATTCATAAACGTTGCAATCTTTAAGATCCAGATCGTTAACCGTCTTGTTGTATACAAAGATCTCCACATGTGAAGGCTCACCGTTTTTGAAAATATAAAGGCCGCTCGTGACAACAGTTCTTGCCGGAATCACGGGAGACTCCTTCATCATGGTGCTGACATGATCGGTATCGGCGAGTGTGAAACCTGCATCAAGAATATCGCTTACCTTACAACCCGGTGAGAACTGATGTCCATCAATCGAGACCCGCATCGACAGGCGCGAATCTGAAGAGCCGCAGCCCGTTAAAACAACGGACAAAGCCATCGCCATGACTAATATGACCGAAGTAAATCTTTTAGTAATTCCCATATTATCCTCCCGGTTCTAAAAGCCGTCAGAGCGCGTAATCAGACGCACAACGAAGTTAATTCTAAATAATCCCATGGCTATATTCAAGGCGCAACGTTTGGTCGGTAATGCGACAAAAAATAAACGATTATTGAAAGTAAGCATACCGCGCTTATGTTTAAATATTAGTATCTGAGAAAGGAGCGTGACAGTATGTTCGATTTTAAGTATTACACCCCCACAAAAGTAGTTTTCGGGAAGGGCACTGAATCCAAGGTTGCCGAGCTGATTAAAGAATTCGGCGGGACAAAGATCCTCATCCATTACGGCGGCGGAAGCGTCGTCCGTTCAGGCCTTTTAAAGAGGGTAACTGACACGCTCGATGAAGCAGGCATCAGCTATGTAACTTTAGGCGGCGCGGTTCCGAATCCTCATTTGGGTCTCGTTTACGAAGGCATCGAACTCTGCAAGAAAGAAGGCGTAGATTTTCTTCTCGCAGTCGGCGGCGGAAGCGCTATCGATTCAGCCAAGGCTATCGGATACGGCGTAGCAAACGAAGGCGATGTTTGGGATTTCTACGATTATAAGCGTCAGGCAAAAGGCTGCCTCCCGTTAGGCGTAATCCTCACAATGGCAGCTACAGGAAGCGAGATGAGCGATTCTTCTGTCATCACCAAGGAAGAAGGCCTCGTAAAGCGCGGATACAGCAGCGATTATTCTCGCGCTAAGTTCGCCATCATGAACCCTGAGCTCACAATGACACTGCCTGACTACCAGACAGCATGCGGATGCACAGACATCATGATGCATACAATGGAAAGATATTTCACCAACGGCGGCAACATGGAACTCACAGACGCTCTCGCAGAAGGTCTCCTGCGCACCGTTAAGGATAATGCGGTCATCCTCCGTGACGACCCTAACAACTATGATGCACGCGCTGAAGTAATGTGGGCAGGAAGCCTTGCGCACAACGGACTCACAGGCTGCGGCAATGACGGCGGTGACTGGATGACACATAAGCTTGAGCATGAGCTTGGCGGACTCTACGATGTAGCTCACGGTGCAGGCCTTGCAGCAATCTGGGGCAGCTGGGCAAGATACGTTTATAAGAACTGTCTGCCGCGCTTCAAGAAGTTCGCCATCAATGTTATGGGCGTTGCAAATGAAGGCACGGATGAAGAGATCGCACTCAAGGGCATCGAGGCAATGGAGGACTTCTACCGCGCCATCAAGATGCCTACGAACCTCCGCGAATTGGGCGTAACAGTAGCTGACGGCGATCTTGAACTTATGGCTCACAAGTGCGCAGTAGGCGTCGGCGGCGAGATGGGATCTGCAAGAGTTCTCAACGAAGAGGATATGCTTCAGATCTTTCGTGACAGCCAGTAAAGTAACTGCATAAACAACCCCGGTAACTACGGCCTTCCGCCTGTTGTTGCCGGGGTTATTTTTTTGCAAAGAAATTCTGTTCCCGGGTAACGGTGCTTTCCCCCAAATTCTCGAAAATTTGAGTTTTTGGGGGTGGAATCTTTCATATTTTCCCCCAAATTCTCGAAAATTTGAGTTTTTGGGGGAAATTCTTTCATATTTTCCCCCGATATTTCGGGAAAAATTAGTTTTTGGGGGGGAATTCTGTGAGTTTTTCTCCCCAAATATCCAAAAATGACAGTTTTGGGGAGAAAATCCGGCTTGTTTTTCCCCCAATCTTGCGAAAAATCGTATTTTTGGGGGAAGCAGGCATTTTCACAGTGCCAAGCGCCCATCACTCCCCTCACAGCGAGAAGATAACGCCTGCCAGAGGCGACATCACGATCATTATGCATGAGAAGCAGAATGAATTGACAGACATCAGTGTCGCTCTCTGCTCTGCGGGCACCATCTGATTCAGTGCAATGTCAGACCTTATCTGCAAAAGGTCATCGGCGAAGGCCGTCAAAAGGCCTCCGAACGTCATGACATACCAGATGCCGGTAAACTCACTTGCGAGGCCGATCAGGGCCAGAAGAATGCAGAAGACGAATAATTTCCCGAGTGTCGTTTTCTTTATTTTCGTTGCTGTCAGAGCACCTAAGATACCGCCCATGGACATTATGAAAAGCAACGGTCCAAGACTCCAATCGGGGATCCCTGTCATCGGGAGCTTGGCCTGCAGGAAGAACAGGAGCAGCACGTCGATGCCTCCGACAAGCGCGTTCCTGAAGATGAGACCTGCGACAGTCTTATTCCCCTTCAAAAATCCAACGCTGCCCTTGAATACGTCAGAAATGCGCTTTCCCAACGAATCGCCGCTTTTCTTCAAAATAACCTTGTTCTCGTGCAGGAACAAAAGGAATATCAGGTTGACCAGCGAGATACCGAACGAGAGTATCTGCGCGTTTCTGGTTCCCATTATTACAGCAACACCGGCGAACAATGTCGCGATGCCGTTCGATATCCTGTAGATCGCGGTCTGCGTTGATATGTACTTATCGTACTTAGAGGTCTGGCCCTCTTCTGCCAGCGAGTCGTACGCGAGCGCGCTGTCGCTGCCCGAGATGAAGTTATAAGACAGCGCCGCAAAGCCTACCGATACACACACAGCCGCAAAGCCCGGTATAAAGCCTCTGACGGCCGCCGAGAGCATCGTCATAACGCAGCTCACGATAAGGCTCTTCTTGCGACCCATGACGTCAGCAAACATACCTGAAGGGATCTCCGCAAGAAGGCTTACGATATGGAATACCGTCTCCGCGATCCCGACCTGTATCAGCGAATATCCGTCTGACACCAGGAGCAATACCCATGCCGCTCCGGCGATCGGAATATTGAACAGGAAGTTCGATATATAAAGCAGGTTCAACTGTTTTTTGATATTAAGTTTTGACATAAATAAAAAATCTCCTTTAATCATTCTGATCAAGGAGAAGTCATCGTTTTTGCAAAAGAATTTAAGGTGTTATTTCCTACAAACAGGCAGACTTCTCCCATAGGACACCTTGATGGAACCGAACATAAGCTGAATGTTAGGTGTTATCCAATGCATATGAGAGCCGCCTTTCTAAAGATTTTTCATGGGTAATATAGCACAGATCATGCGGATTAGGCAACATAGATTTTACCAGCTCTTCTCCCAATGTTCCGCGAGCTTATCGCCTTCATATCTGAACTTCATGGTAAAAAATCCCGAGTCCTTGTGGCTTCCAAAAAGATAGTCGAACATTATCTTGTCGCCTTCCCAGATGGGGAGCTTGTCTATCTCTGACAGAGGTACCCAGCAAAGCTCGCCTTCATCGCAGGCACGCTCCGGGAGCTCATAGTCTTCGTCAACGGCCGCACTGAATACGTGCATATACTCAGTCGGATACTCGGATGAGATGAATGTGATAAGGCCTCTGTAGCTGAATTCTTTAAGCGCCGTAAAAGGAATGGCTGCTTCCTCAGAGAGTTCTCTTAAAACGCACTCCTCGGCAGTCTCGTCAGACTCGAAGTGGCCACCGATACCGAGATACTTGTCGAGGTTCATGTCGCCTTTTCTGGTCTTGCGGATAAAGAGACAGCCGCTGCCTCTGGTAATGTAGATCAATGTTGTGAGATTCTCGATACGCATACCGAAAGTATAAAGACTTTAAGCCTCTGCTGCAAACTCCGGCTTAACAAGAGAAACGAGATTTGTGACGTTCTCTCCGAGAGTAAATCTGCCATTTGCAAGTGCGATATGGAAGTTAACGCGGCGGATGACAAAAGAAGAGATATCGATCTTCAAAGCCTCGCAGATAGCACACCATGTATCAGCAATATCAACGATAAAGCTCTCGCGGTGCTTCGGCGGAACGGGTGTGATCGGGAACATATGCTTAAGTATGATATCCTTCTCGAGATCGTTAAGGCCGAAGTCTCTGTCAGCATTATTCATCGCTTTACGGGGATGTGTAAGGCCGTGAGTTATCTTGCCTTTACCCATTTCGTGCCAGTCGTAAAGGAAATAGTCGTGAAGAAGCGCGCCTCTTACAATGCTGTCCTTATCGAGCTTCATCTTGAAGGTCTTCTCGAGGAATCGCGCGAAAAGAAGGCTGTACTTAGCTACAGCGAGACTGTGTGCATACACAGATGTCTCACCGTGCTGCATGAATGTCTTAAGCACTTTGGTTTTGGGACTGAGAATAATGTCCTGCCCGCGAACGAATAATTCCTTCACGAGCGTATATTCCGTAATCCTCTTATTTATCGTCACTTCCTGATTATCCCTTTCGAGCTTTGATAATATCAAAGCTGGTTTTTTCACCGTTTCTAAGTATATCAAAACACTTCCGTTTTATCCTATGTAATTTATTACAATTCGAAGCAGGTTTGCCTAAAAAAATGTGGCAATCTGTCTTGAGCCTTATAAATCAAAAAAGCCTGTTCCAAACTTGAAACAGGCTTTGAGATTACTTGAAATAAGTCTTGCGGATCCTTAAGTTCCACCAGATCTTCCAGGTGTCCGTAAACATTTTCCAGACATCCTTGAACTTGATCCTGCCGAAGGATTCGCCTCTGGAATAGTTCAAAACGACGGGCATCTCGATGATCTTTGCCTTTTTCTTTGATGCCAAGGCCAGAAGCTCGATGTCAAAGGCATAGCCTTCGATCTTTCTTAACGGGGCGATCTCTCTTATGAGGTCCCCATTATAAAGCTTGAGGCCCGTCTGCGTATCGTGGCACTTGAGGCCGAATAATACCTTGAGCATGATGAAGTAGCAGAAGGAAACGACCTTACGCTTGAACGGGTATTCTAGCTTGGAATCCTTGTGCATCTTAGAGCCGATAACGACATCAGCGCCTGCATAAACATATGCTTCAACATAGCCCGGAATCAGGCTCGGAGAAAGATCCAGGTCAGCATCGATAAAGCCGACGACATCACCCTTGCTGTTTACCGCGCCCCAGCTTACAGCGCCGCCTTTGCCGCGGTTAACATCATAACCGAAGTCCTTGATGGCAGGAAAATCAGCTGCTGCGCGGGCTATCTCTTCACCTGTATTGTCCTTGCTGCCGTCGTTGACTGCGATGATCTCATAGTCAGAACAAAACGCCTTAAGCGCTTCATCTATTATCTTGAGATTCCCGTAGATGTGTTCGCCTTCGTTGTAGGCAGGCACGACAATACTGATCATAAAAATCCTTCGCTATTTGTAATTCCGCGATATTCTAACACATCAGAAGCGACCGCCGCCACCGCCGGAGAAACCGCCTCCGCCGCCACCGGAGAAACCTCCACCGCCACCGGAGAAGCCGCCACCGGAGAAACCGCCGCCACCGCCGCCGTCGGACATGTGTACGACTTTTCTCTTGAGGAACTTATCGTGCCTCTCAACGACGTTATTGTTGTCACCTGTATAAGTGCTGATCGCAGGAACTCTGTCGAGTCTTCTCTTAGGTGAAGCCGCACGTGTCGTAACAAAAGAGAGTCCGACAGGAATGACGATCGTAAAGAATACGATCGCAGCATAAGACTGGTAGTTATAATCATCCAGGTCTTCCGTAATGAACTCAATGGCTGTTCCGTATTCACCGCTGCCAAGCATGGATGAATATCTTCTGAAGATGCTCATGCACTGGTCATCATCGACTGCAAAATGAGCCGTACCGTAAGTATAGAGCCAGAAGAATCTCTGACCGGGTTCGTCCAAAGTGACATCGACAAGGATGCATACTCCGGAGTTATTCTGAAGCGGAACGGTCTTTACATGATCCATGTAAAAATCTTCGGCAAATCGCTTCTCATCCTCATCAGAATTGGAATACTTCCTTCCCTTATTTCTGGTCGTGACAATAACAACGCTGATATCCTTCTCCTTGGAAAGCTTCTTTGCAGCGTCTTCGATAGCATCGTATTCCTCACTCGTGAAAAGATCCGCATCATCAATGACCTTAACGGTCTTCGCCGGTGACAGGTTCATGAAGATATAGAATGTAATGCTTGCGATGATTATACAGATAAGACCGATGCCTACGCCGATGGAGGCACCGTTAAGCTCGCTGAATACCGAGAGTTTTGTCTTGTTGATCTTACCGCTGTTCTCAATCAGATTATTATCAATTTCGCTCATCCCCAGAACCCCCTCATGATAAGTCCCAAGACGAATCTTGTGATAACAGCCAAAATGCCCAGAACGATGAAGAAGAACATCATTTTCTTTACAGGGCTTACCGGTACAGTGCCGGCAACTTCGCCCGTCTGGCCGTTCATTGTGAAGTAGTAGAACTTGTTGCGGTATTTATAAGAAAGGAACCATACAGGAAGCAGAGCATAGTAAGCATCCATGCTGTTGATCTTGCTCATGTTCTTCTTGATCTTGTATCTGTCGTACTTGCCCTTTAAGGAGTCCTTAATAGCTTTGTCGATACCTTCCATGCCGCGCTTCGTCGCGCGTGCCGCAAGATCCTGCGGTGACTGGTCGTATCTGTCGGCATAGAATCCCGGAAGATATCTGTAATCGTAAGGGATCAGTCCCTTGAAGTCGAATGGCTCGATCGCTTCCATGAGAGCATCGTCGACTCTGGTCTCACCGTCGAGCGGGACATGTGACCAGCGCAGATTTGCCTTGCGCTCGAACTCGAACGTCTCTGTGATCTGGTCGCTGCCACTGTAGCTTACCTTATCGCCTGTTCCCTGTGCGTCGATCGTTGCCTTGATATCGAAAAGCCAGAACGGTACATAAAGTCCCGTCATCTTGGCTACGTTCTTCTTTGAAACGAATCCGAACGGTGTCCACTTACCCTTGCCGGCCCACTTGACGAAGGCCTCTTCGGCAGACTCTCTCGAATACTTGAACGGTATCATGAACTGAGGCTGGAACGTGTCCGTAAGCCTCTTGCCGACAAGTGCCGGAGATCCGCAGAAAGCGCAGAATGTCGCTGCAGTATGAGAATCAGTTACGAGCTTCGCGCCGCATGAGTTACAGATAAATTCCGTCTGTTCCGGTGCTCCCTGAGCCTGTTCAGCCTGAGGCTGCGAAGGCTCTGCAGGTTTTGCTTCCTGTGCAGAATATGCTGTGCTGCCGCCGTCAAGTTCACCGACGCCTACATCAAGCTTGGAAGGCTCAAATGAAGCGCCGCACATAGGGCAGTCGAGCATCTGCGTATCAGCATTAAGTGTGAGATTGGCCCCGCAATTAGGGCATTTGATTGTATCAGCCATACCTATCCTCCCAAGTAGAAAGGATACCATAAAACTGATTTAAATAAAATAAAAGGGGATCAAGCCTGGGCTTCGAGCAGCGCCTTTAATGTCTTCTCATGGCTTCTCTCGGAGCGCGGATAGCTTATTTTCTTATATTCCGCGCCGGCACGCTTACAGATAGTCTCGACGATACCTTCGGCTATCTTCGGGTTTTTGAGGAGCACGGGGCCGATAAGGCTTATGCCGAGCAGGTTGTTTTTGCGGGCCATATCCTTCTTAGCAGGAACGCTGCCGATGACCTTGATAACGTCGCAGATCAGGCCGTCCTCATTGTCAGGTGTGCCCGCGCGGTTAACGAAGCCCACATAACGTTCTTTGGTCTCAGGATCTTCCAGGATCACGTCGCCTGTGTAGCGCTTTTCGAGCTGCTCTTTGAATGTGTAACCGAATATACCGAGACCTTCAATGAATGTGCCGTCAGAAGCGGTAATGCCCTTGCCTAAGATATCGTAGCTGTTGCCTGTAAAGAGCATCGGCACGCCGTCATCAACGGCCTTTACGAAGCCGTCCTTAAACTTATTCATGTGGGCAGCTGCAAGATTCCTGTTGGACTCAAAGCCGGAACCCATATAGACAAAATCAAAGCCCTCGAAGCTCAGATCATCAGTGATGGTCTTCTTTGTGATCTCAACAGTAAGATCCTGGTCTTCAAGCCTTCTTTCGAGGATCCTGACGTTGCCGTTGTCGCCGTATAGGCTCATAAAATCGGGATAAAGGTAAAGGATCTTAACGCTCATGCGAGTTCCCTCCTTGTCACGATCGAGAGGATCTTCTCTTTGTCGGAGAAGCATGTGATGACGTACAGGAACGAATCAAGGTCTTTGCAGAATTCAGCAGCTTCAGGAACGGTCTCAAAGACCTTTACCTTCCCGCTGTCGATGCCTGCCAAGTCAAACCTTATCGCAAGGTCGTCGCAGTACTGACCCGCAAGGATTATCTTGTCGATGTCAGCATCCTTGAACTTCTCGAAATTAATATCCCACAGCCAGCTCGAATCCGAAGTGTAGTACTTGCGGCTGATAGCATCGACAATGATCATGACACTCTTCCTGCGCTTGTCGCCGACAACGACATCGATCGAACGGTCGTAAGATACAGAGTTCTCGTGCTTTGAAAGAAGGAGCCTTCCTTCTGCCTTGCCCAATGTAAAATCAGAGATACGGCCTGACTTAAGGATATATCCGCCCAAAGCTTCTGCGGCCTTCCCGGGCTCAATGCCCAACGCGGTCGTCGCCGTGAAAGCTGCGAGAGTGTTATAGCAGTGGTAGATGCCCGTGAAGAATACAGGGATCTCATACTTGTCATCGATAGTGATAGAAGCCTTGCCGTCCTTCTCATTTGTAGCGGTAAGCCTGTGGTCGATCTTCGGTCTTGCAAAGCCGCAGGACGTGCACTTGAACTTGCCGATGTGATTGTAATGGTAATACTCGTAGTTCATGGGCTTCTTGCAGATGGGGCAATACTTGCCGTCATCGTAGATGCCTTCATGGATCAGGGTGTCGCCCGGAAGGATCCCTGCACCGAAATAGATCGTGCCTTCCCTGTCCTTGCCGAAGCTTGCGACCAGCGGATCATCGGAATTCAAGATCAAGGTCATGTCATCGTAGATGGCCTGGCCGATAATGCTCTTGATCCACTCGGGATGGCCGTTGCGGGTCATCTGGTCTCTGTAAAGATTGTTTATTACGAAAAACTTGGGATGAAAATACTTGAATGTGTGTCTTGCATATCTCTCGTCTGCCTCAAGGAGGACTACGTCGCTCTTTACCTTGCCCTTCATGGTCGAATCACCGATAAGGAAAGTCGTGACGCCTTCGATCTGATTGGATCCTTCTTTGTTATAAGCGACCTTAAGCCCGTTGCTCGTAAGCACATGGGCGATCATCTCGACAGTGGACGTCTTGCCGTTGGATCCCGTGACAGCTATGGATAATTCCGGCAGCTCAAGGTGCGACAGAATGTCAGGACAGATCTTAAGGGCAAATTTGCCGGGCAGGCTCGAGCCGCGCCCGAAAAGCTTCGCCAGGCATCTTACGATCTTGCAAACAAGGATTGCTGTAAACACTCTTATCTTCATAGAGGAAGATTATATCATAACCGCAAGTCACTTTCAGAGGCTCTGTTTTTCGTGATGCTTAACGATAATTGTTGGGCATTTATTCGCAGACTTGCACAGAAAAAGGTTTACAAATCAAAAATGTGGTATATAATTGCGGCATGACTAATTTTGCATTTACATGGCGTGACTTTTCATTTTTTGCCTTTACGAATAGGGGTAATTAGTTCACTGCATGTAAATAAATAGCTTGATTTACGTAGATTATAGGGCCCCGCAGTGAACAAGACTGTGGGGCTTTTAATTTGTCAGGAGGAAAAGAACATGACACAGAAACAGGCAGGAAAACGAATTGAAGAGATCGACGAGCAGATCAAGGAGCTCTTCAAAGAGAGACTGGAAGCGAGCAAGATGGCTAACGAGACTCTCTCCAAATCCGAGATCGCTTTAAAGAGCAGACGCTACGAGAGAAGCTACCTCGCAGGGCTCGAGACATCAGACCAGCTCATTGATAACTACGAGCGCGTTCTCTTCTCTACAATGTTCAATCTGAGCCACTCGTACAGGAACACCGAGTACGGCACACGCACTGAGCTCGCAGACCAGATCCGCAAAGCGCTTGAGACTACACCTCAAGAACTTCCCAAGTCACCCATGGTCGCCTGCCAGGGCATCGAAGGCGCTTACTCACAGATCGCTACAGACAAGATCTTCCGCCACGCTAACATCATGTATTTCAGAACATTCGACGGCGTTTTCCAGGCAGTCGAATCCGGCCTTTGCAAATTCGGCATCCTCCCTATCGAGAACAGTTCATTCGGTTCAGTCACTCAGGTCTATGACCTCATGGTCGACCACAAATTCCACATCGTAAAAGATTACAAGCTCCGCATCAGCCACAAGCTCCTCGCTAACCACGGCACAAGATTCGACGATATCCGCGAAGTATATTCGCACAACCAGGCTATCGGCCAGTGCAGCCAGTTCCTTAAAGAACACCCGGATATCAAGGTCAACATCGTTGAGAATACTGCAGTCGCTGCTAAGAGCGTTGCAGATTCCGGCCGCAAGGACGTTGCTGCCATCTCATCTTCAGACTGCCAGCAGCTCTACGGTTTGGAAGCTGTAAGAGATGACATCCAGAACACTGACAATAACTACACGAGATTCATATGCATCACCAAAGAGCTCATGATATTCCCCGGTGCTTCAAAGACTTCCGTCATGCTCGCTTTGGGCCACACACCGGGTGCTCTTGCTGATACTCTTGCCAAGTTTTCCTCCCTTGGCTTAAACCTCACAAAGATCGAGTCCCGTCCTATGCCCGGCAAAGACTTCGAATTCATGTTCTATCTCGATTTCGAGGCATCGGTATATTCAGACGAAGTAATCGCTTTGCTCTGTGAGCTTGATGCCGAGCCTACCGAGTTCGCTTATCTCGGAACATACATCTGATGCAGTTTTACATTAATACTTATGGCCGCTCCGGCTGGGGCGGCTTTTTTGTTGGGGTGACGAGCGTTTTTGGGGCGGGCAGTCCCGAAGCGTGGCTTTTTCGAGCCTCTCGGAAATGCGAAAAACCGGATTGCGTAAAACGTGCCTAAAACAGGCCCAATTACGCACAGATTTACGCATTTTTCGCCAAACTAGCGTAAAACCGTGCCTAAAACTGTCCAAATCACGCACGATTTACGCAATCCCGGAAACAGCATTGACAAAGCGGCACCTCACGACTACAATTGAGAACGATTCTCAATTTGTCGATTGATTAGAATGGAGAAAACAAGGTGGAAGCACGCTCTAATTCCACATTAATCAGGACTTTTGCCGCTATCACCGCTATAGCGATGCTGTTGGTCATCCTTCTTGCAGGAATATTTATTGCACTTGAAGCTGACCATGAATGCGAAGGTGAAGACTGCCCCGTTTGTGAATGCTTAGAGCAGTGCCAGGCTACGCTTCACCAGTTAGGCAGCGTTACTGTCACAAGCAAAGCCGTTCTTTTCCCGGTTCTCCTTTTGATCGTTTCAGGAATTCATTTCGCAAGGGTGATCCGCAGGGAAACACCTGTCTCCATTAAAGTCCAATTGAATAATTAATTACCTCCGGATAAGAGCACCTGTCCCAAGCGGGATTTCCGCTCTTTTTCGATGCACAAAGATAATTATTCCGGAGGTTCTATCGTGAAAAAGTTAATATCAATTCTGGCAGCGGCCGCAATGATGGCCGGCTGTCTGTGCGGTTGCAATGCCGCACAAAAGGCAAACACCAGTGACAAGATGAAGATCGTTACGACTATCTTCCCCGAGTATGACTGGGTCAATAACATTCTTGGTGACAAAGCATCAAATGCTGAAGTCACAATGCTTCTCGACAACGGTGTCGATCTTCACAGCTTCCAGCCTACAGCTGCAGATATCCTCAAGATCTCTGAGTGCGATCTTTTCATCTATGTAGGCGGTGAGTCTGACGAGTGGGTAGAAGACGTCCTCAAGGAAGCTACAAATAAGGACATGATCGCTATCAATCTTCTTGAAGTGCTTGGCGACAAGGTTGTCGAAGAAGAGATCGTCGAAGGCATGCAGGAAGAGGAAGAAGACGAGGATCATGACCACGAGCACGAAGACGAAGAACACGATCACGAGCACGAAGACGAAGATCACGACCATGAGCATGAAGACGAAGACGAGCATGAACATGAGCACGAGGACATTGCAAAGACTCACGAACATCACCATGACGAAGCAGAGTACGATGAGCATGTATGGCTCTCGCTCCGCAATTCCGCAATTCTCGTAAACAGCATTTCTGAAGCTATCCAGAAGATCGATCCTGCCAACGCAGAGACTTATAAAGCAAACGCTGCTTCTTACATTGAGAAGCTCAATGCCCTTGATGCAGATTATCAGTCAGCTGTAAGCGCGGCTTCAAAGAACACTATCCTGTTCGGAGACCGCTTCCCTTTCCGTTATCTCGTAGATGACTATAATCTTGAATACTATGCTGCTTTTGTAGGCTGCTCAGCTGAGTCTGAAGCAAGCTTCGAGACGATTGTTTTCTTAGCAGGCAAGGTCGATGAATTATCACTCCCCGCTGTCCTTACCATCGAAGGAAAAGACCACAGCATCGCGCAGACGATAGTTGAAAACACGGCTGCAAAGGACCAGAAGATCCTCACTATGGATTCAATGCAGTCCACGACTTCCGAAGACATCAAGAACGGAGCATCCTACTTATCCATCATGGAATCCAACTTGAGCGTTTTGAAAGAAGCTTTGGGCTGATAAAACAAGACAACTGCCACAGCAAATAGATGCCCTGCTGTCAGACAGCCCCCGAACGTCTGGCAGCAGGGAAGTTGTATAAAAGGAGATCACATCATGCGAAAGACACTGTCAGTCATAATATCCGTATCCCTTCTCGCGTTAGCGGGCTGCCGGACTGCGGAAAGCGAGCCCAGGCACGGCTTCACACAGGCGACCGGCGTCGCTGATGTTCTCGCATCTGCTACAGCTGACAGCAACCAAGATACTTCAGCAGCAGTCACCGAATCTGAAGAGACAAACATCTACGACATCGAGAGCATTCTCGAATACGGTGATGATGATGTGGACTTAGACCTTACTGTCCTTTCTTCGAACATGATCTATTCCGAAGTTTTCGCGATGGTTTATGCTCCCGACGAATACATCGGGAAAACGATCAAAATGGAAGGAATCTTCTCCTATGTGGAAGATGAAGCAACCGGGAATTGCTACTATGCGTGCATTGTCCGCGACGCCACGCAGTGCTGCGCGCAGGGCATAGAGTTTATTCCGACGGAAGATTATACATATCCGGATGACTTCCCGGCAGTCGGAGAAGACATCTGCGTAGCAGGTGTTTTCGATACATACAAGGAAGGCAACGGACAATATATAACACTAAGAGACGCGAGATTGCTGCCTCTTACTTCTGAATAAGATCACGCTTTTCTGGCGAGCTCCAAGTCCATCGTGTCACTTATCGTGATCGTTCCGCCGTGACGGTTGATGGCATCTTCTATGCCGGCGAAAAACTCATTTCTTATCTTTTCCTCGATCGCGATATGGTCAGAATAAGTGCCCAAAAGCTGCGTGTATTCTTTTGCGGTAAAAACTCTTTCGCGATAGAAAAGATGACACTCGATATCCTTGAAGCCATACTTCTCGGGGATCAAGGAAATAGCCTTTGCGTCTTCTTCGGTAAACCATTTGCGCGTACCGGATTTGATGTTATGCTGCTTGTTGTAGTACTCCTGATATAACGCGTCTATCTCGGCTGCAAGCTCAAGAGCATCCTTGCAGTTCCTGGGACGGTTCGCAAAGCGCGCGAAAGCACCGCCCTTCTTAAGCATCTCAAAAACTTTCTTATAACCAATCTCTTCGGGCACCCAGTGGAATGCCGTTGCGGAGAAAACAAGATCAAATGAATCTGAAGGCAGATCAACGTCTTCGAACTTGCCCGTGATAACAGAAAACTTCGGATAATCCTTAAACTTCTCCTTCAGCAACTGCGAAAAATTCTCACCATATTCAACGCTGATCAATTCGCATCCTTTAGCAAGCGCAGGCCCCGTCGCCTGGCCGCTTCCGCTGCCGACTTCAACCACTCTGGAATCTTCACCTATATTCACATAATCGAATATCGTCTTAAAAAGTTCCGGCGCATAACCCGGGCGCATCTTATCGTAATTGGCGACTACTGTATCGAATGTTCCTTCTAATCCTTTAAAACTTGGCATAACCGGACCTCACGAGTTTATTTGTCTTGTCCTGAATTCTCTGTCAGCATCTATAAGATCGCGGAGTGCCGAATTAAAATCTTCAGCGGCTGCGCTCTTTTCCTCATCATTACCATCAGGCACATCGCCATACTGCTTCATATAATTAATGACCATGCTTATCTTGGCAGGATAAAACGTGTCCTTGTCGGTAAAATGTTCCTTGGCTTCATCAATGCGCTCTCTCAGGGCCTTCAATTGTTCCTCTGTAAGCTTATCCGTGACCTTCATCTCGCCGAAGGCTCTCCACCCGCCTGCGCATAATATCCTTCCGCGAATTGCATCCAGGTCATCAGGATAATTCGCAAGGACTTGCAGGAACCTTTTATCGGCTTCGGCAAAATCACCTTCCTTCAGGAATTCATATGCTTTCTGCTTAACATCGCCAAAGAACAGTGAATACCCGTAAGCAATGCCGCAGTACTTGCACACATAAAGTTTCCGCGATTTGTCCAGGACCATGGCACCGCCGCATTTAGAGCATGTAGCATTCATTAATTCTGCTGTGCGGACAATACTGTCAGGCTGAAGTTTATACTCCTTTGTTACCTTCTTGATATCACTTGGTTTCGGCCGCAATTCTTCCAATTCTTTGAAGGCTATTTTATAAGATTCCTCTAAAGGTTCCATCTTATCGGTCAATTCGCGTGCCTTTGCTCTCAGTTCGTAACACTGACTCATATTTTTCTGATATTCATCTTCTATTTTCTTGTATCTGTATTTTGTGAAAAAGCCTCCGCCGACGATCACACCGAGAAGGACCAATAATACCCATAAAACCCAAGGCCCTGCAGCTACCGCTAACAAAACAAACACATAGATTAATGGTAAAACAAACACGAATCCTCTATATACTATGCCCGCCATTTTTCGAAATTTTTCTTTATCAAGCTTTGCCTTGAGCTCATCCGCACGTTTCGTAAGGGTGAATTTTTTGCCGCTAAGCGTGTTATATTCATACGCTATAGGAAGCATCTCAGAAAGCTTGGCAAAATATGGTGCACCTATTCCGGAAGAATATCTTTCATCTTTCTCAAGCAGTTCATAAAGCTTGTCGCTTTGTATCAAGTTGATCTTCTTCGGTTTATCAAGGTTAGTAAAAGAAGTCAGGTTGGCTATGCTCAGCGCATAAGCACAGAGCAGTTCATAGTCATCAGAATCTGCGGGCAATACATTATCAAGTTTTTTCTTTGCGGCTGCAAAATCCTTGCGTTCCCAAAGTTCTTGGACCTCATCCAGAATATCTCTCTTGTGGAAATCCATGACATCAAAACGCGCGCCGCAGAAAGGACAGTCAAAGACATCCTCATCTCTGTCGACATTTAAAACGCCGCCGCAATTGGAACATGAATAACTCTTAAGTTTAGCAGGCATTTCCATTCCCCTGTTAAGCCGGTAAAACCCTTCAAAACAATGTAATGATATCACATTAAAAGGTTTATTGTCTTAAATATTCAGAATGGATACACCGGCTGTCTTTGGTGTGACAGCCGGCGCGGTAAACATTTCCCGATTAATTATTCAGCCTCATCCACGCTCGGTACATATTCTTCGCCGAAGCTCATCTCGTAGATCGTCTGCCAATACGCATCGAAATCTTTGTCCAGCCTGTAATAGCTGAAGTTGTTGATGTCAATGTATCCATAATCCATGGTCCCGAATTGTGAGTTGTAAATGTATATTTCATAATAGCAGTCGCGCAATGAAGAATCTTCATATTCTTCATCATCGACGTACCAACTGAATTCACCAATGAGCATGTCTCTGACATCATCCGTTAATTCGACGCACTTCCCTGAATTCAGATAGTTATCTGGATCAACATCGAAATACACCTTGTTCTTACGGAAATCAACGAGCATAGTCACTTCATCAATATCGGTAGTATCCGGAACCGGAATATCCAATGTCATGTATATCCAGCAGGCATCTATAAGAGTGTAATTAAGAGTAGACCTGTTTTCATCCGTTATTTCCCAGCTGCACATTTGGTTATAGTCCATGCTGTATCCGAGTTGATCAAAGTTTTCATTTGCTATGAGATCTGCGAGCACAGATTTGTAGTCATTAGATTGCATATCTCTCGGTTTGATCTGCCAAAAGTAAATGAAGTCTTCAATGTATTCGTCATCTATCTCGCCGTCTGCAAGACCGTACCATCCCTTGAATTCATCAACGGTAACGATCTCCTCGACAGGAGCCGGGATGTATTCAATTTTAGGGAAATACGATTCCATCATATCAATGATCTCGTTTAATTCTTCCTGCTCGTAGCAATAACCGTCATAGATCTCGAACGGTTTCTCGTCCTCGCTGTAATAGTAATCGAAAAACCAGGTGTTGCCGTCACAGACGTCTTCTGAATAATTCCTGAAGGGATCCTTTTTGAGGCACCGCTCGGAAAACTCATAAAGCTTCTCATAATCTTTATCTTTCAGGTCAGCTTCATCGATTAATGTGTCGGTTATCTGGTAATATACTTGTCTCGTGACATGGCCGTTCCATTCTATTAAGAATGAATAACCTGTACATTCGTTCTCGCCCTCATACATCAGACAACAATTAGATGTTCCCATATAGAACATAGTGCCCTCTTTTGCACGGAGCTCATCATAATCAACCGTTTTCTTATCCTTTTTTCCGGAACCTGTTTTAGGCACAGCAGAACACGAAGCCAAAAGGCATACAGAAAGCAACAATAGGGCAAATGATCTTTTTCTCATAACAGTTTTCCCCCCGTTGAAAAAGCCGTTTGTTTTCCGCCTATATCATGTATACAGATAACTGAATTGTTTTGTTGCACTAATAATATTTTCCGAAATGAATATGGTAAGGCAAAAAGCTTACACAAAATCAGGGTGGTCGCCCCTGCTGTCGGCAACGTGATAACCTATACGGCTGACTCTGGCCCTGAGGCATGCGTTGCATTCTGCAGCTTCTTCACCGGTGCAGATCTTACCGTCGTAGAGAAGATATTTCTCGCGCACGTTTGAAGGTGAGAGATTAGGCATCATTACATTGGCACCTGCCAGTATTCCCTTCTCCCTGCCCAACGCATCAGCCGTGCCGAGCGCAGTAGTTGCGGGCAGAAGTACCTTAGGGAACAGCAGTCTTAATATGGCGAGCAGGCGCAGTGTGCGGTCGACACTTCCCTCGGGTTCATCCTTAAACGGAGTATCCTTGTGAGGAATGAAAGGACCGATGCCGATCATGTGCGGCTGCAGTTCCTGCATAAACAGAATGTCTTCGTATATGTGATCAACCGTCTGGTGAGGCGTGCCGACCATTATTCCGCAGCCTACCTGGAAGCCGATCTCTTTTAAGTCAAAAAGGCACTGCTTGCGGCGAGCGCCTGACATCGATGCGGGGTGAAGCATCGAATAGTGCTCTTCATCCGCAGTCTCGTGGCGAAGCAGATATCTGTCTGCGCCGTAATCGAAAAATTCCTGATAACTCTCTTTGGACTTCTCACCGATAGAGAGCGTAACTGCGCAGTCAGGGTGAGCGATCTTTATCTTGCGGACTATGCTGCAGATCCTGTCATCCGTGTAATAAGGATCTTCTCCGCTCTGAAGGACAAAGGTCTTAAAACCGATCTTCGCGCCGATATCACAGCAGGAAAGTATCTCTTCTTCAGAAAGCCTGTATCTTTCAGCATTCCTGTTGCTGCACCTGATACCGCAATAGTAACAGTCATTCTTGCAGTAATTGGAAAATTCTATAAGTCCTCTTAAGTAGACCTCTTTAAGGAAATACCTCTCAGCAACATCTCTTGCAGCCGCAAATAAATACTCGATATCATCCTTGTCACCGCGCTCCAAAAGATACGCAAAGTCTTCCTTTGAAATACTCTGCGAATCTTTAAGTTTATCTACGATGTCTTTAAAAGCATTATCCATATCAGCCAAAGATTGTATCAGATTTTAAGATTTTCGTCCTTCTCGAAAACAACTCTTTTCAGTTCACACGCTTATTCTTTTGTGACAACCAGTCTTCCTTTGTCATGAGGTTTACATGCCCTACTCTCTTCTCGTGCATGAGAGGCACGTCGACATCTTCAGATCTCCATTGGTATTTGAATCCGAGCTTTTCCTGGACGCGCTTGGACTTCTCATTGCCGTCATAGTAGCCGCACCAGACTTTATTCATTCCCAAGTCCTCGAAAGCATGACGGAGCATTTCCCTGCCCGCCTCCGGCATGATACCGCGACCCCAGAAAGGCTTGCCCAGCCAGTATCCGAGTTCACATTCATCTTCGCCTTCCGCAAGATCAGTCTTGCCATAAAGCTTATGCTCTATGGCGCCTATTGCCTTGCCGTCTTCCTTAAGGCAGATCGCGTAAGCCTCAGGGCCGTTCAACACATTATTTATTATATTCTTGCTCTCTTCGATATCCTTATGTGCAGGCCACCCTGCGATAGGTCCGATGTCAGGATCTTTCGCATATCTGAACAGATCCTCAGCATCGGATAATTCCCACCGTCTTAATATCAGTCTCTCAGTTTGAAGTGTCATCTATCCTAAAACTCCTATTCAAGAGATTATATCTTAATGCTGTTCATCGGCCATATTATTCACTCTATTCTCGATAATCGGCATAACATCGTCAAGTTCCTTCTGGTGCTCATAATACGGTTGTAATTCCTCATTCATGATCAAAATCACATAATCATCACACATATAACATGTATTAGCTGAGCAAATATACTCTATATACTCATCAATAATCGCAGGATCCACTTCATAAGATTGTCCGTAAATCTTCTTGATCTTAGCCTCAGCATACGAGATAGCATCTTCAGCATAATAAGAAAATGCTTCTCTGTTAACCGGGTTGTATACTACATTCTGTATTTGAACTTCATAACTCAAAATACACTTTACAAACTCAAATGCCTGGTCGAATTGACTTGTTTTGCTGCAAATACCAATGCTTTCGTATGCAAATACTATTGGACCGTTGCTGCCATCTTCAGATGGCAATCCGTATAACTGCTTGTTTTCATTTAGCAACCTTCTGGATAAGTCAAAATGAATTCGATTGAACTCAACGAATCGTTCCGCATTAGCTTCATCAAAATCGGGGTTTTCATTCATATCACGAACATAACTGCATATATTAGAAAAAACGCCATTGTTGGTAATCAAGTGATTCTCACTGTCAAAAAGATCATCATATCTGCTTCGTACCATTAGTGAGAAACATCTATCCCGTCCACCAAGGTTATATTCTAACGGATCAAAGCCTTCACATTCAGATAAAACATAATCCTCATATTCCGGGTATGTAAAACCGGTCCGGGAGTCAGAAACCGCTGTATCAGACGCATAGATCCCACCAATACATGCGCTTACCGGCAATTGGAATAATTTACCGCTTTTCTCATATGCATCGAAGATATTATCAAAGTAATCGCTTCTGTTGAATTTACTCTTATCATTGATAACACTCATAAGATCATATAAATAATCGCTGTTATTCAGCGAAGAATACCTGGCAAAATCAAGAAGGATATCCGGTCCGGTGCCATTACTTATGTCATTTCCCAATTTGCTGATTAGAGCTATATCTTTATTGTAGCTGTTAACATCGCTGTCATCCGATTTCTCATAGTCGTTAAAAGTTAACCGGCTGTAATCCATAGTTACGTATGCGTATGTATCCTGACTTGTCATATTCAAACGATTAATTGCGGCGGCAGCCAAAGACCCGAGATTAAAATTCGGTGCTACATATAATAATTGTTTTCCAATATGCGGATTGCTTTTCTGTTTTGTTAATGTGAATAAAGTCCAATTCATAGATTCGCTTGGATAAATAGAATCTTTCTTGAAAACGAAAGTCTCTTCATCGCAATAAACCAACGAACTGCACTGCAAATCGAATAAATTGCCTGAACTATAGTTCAGATCAGCTACAACAGTTTTTTCTCCGGTCTCAATATTGGTTTTCGATATCGTAAAATCAGTATTGCTCTTATAACAAAAGGCATCATCTGAAGCATAACCCAAGTTAATATCATCAAAGTTTTCTGAAGCGACATCAGTTCTTTTCTCAAGTCCCTTCTCGAGATCCAATACGGCTGAATACTGAGCCGGATCAGCAATATTACTTTGGTCATATTCGACCGTTACGATTTGCGAGTTATTATTTAATGACCAAGTCATCACGGGATTATCAGTTCTCATCTCGGAAATCAGATTGAGTCCGCTGTCAAAAACGCCAAACGCATCTTTATAACTGTTATTCATCAGAACATAAAAATGTGCATAATACCGATCGTTTGAAGCTATTACGCGATCGACATAGTATGACTCTTCCCGGAGCGAGTCAAAATCGCCTATATATTCCAAAGCAAAATAGTCCTTAATCTTATATACACTGTTGTGACTGACACCTTTTTCAGTCAAATAAATCACTGCATAACAATCACCGTCTTTGCTGAAGCAAGATTTAATACTAAACTGTTCGTCCCCGTCAAAGAATTCTGCAACATCGATATCATGAACCTTATCATTGCTATCCAATAAAACTAAATTGTCACAATAATCACCCGTTGTTTCATCACGGAATTTACTGAATACAATACAGTTTTTATCCGCAAAAACAGGTATTGCATTCTCAATACTAATATCAAGTTTTTTCTTTTGACATTCATACCAAGGGGTATCTTCAGCAACTATTCTTTTGTCTTTTGAAGAGCCACTCCTTGCACAAGATACTACTGACAGTACCAAAGAGAGCACAAGCAAAACTGTTAGTATCTTTACTGCTTTGTATTTCACGTTAAATACTCCCCTTCGTTACTAAGGTGTTTGAAGAAGAATCGTGCGGAGCAACAGAAAGCTCATTCTTGCAAACAACAGTATATATAAGCGAATAGTAATATGTGCCATCATATTGTGTCGACTTATATGGGAACAAAAGCACAATAAATAGTATAAGTATGAGCAATATAATGAGGATTTTATTTGTCTTTTTCTTTCCCATTCTTATTACCTCAAACAGCATTTTCTCTAATGGAACAGCAAAAAATCAATGGTAAAGTAACAAGCTGGTAACATTAAATGCCACAAACAGCAAAACCAAATCCAACGTATACAACAGAACATACATCTTCTTCCTGCATAAAAACCCGGTAAAGAAAAACCATCCCGCAAGCCAGACTATACCCAGACCCAGAACAGGACTAAAATTTTTCCAGATAATCTTCGTTCTTTCATCGTGATATTGTTGCTTAGCTTCACTCCATAGCCTTCCAAGCTCATCACTTTCTTCGAACCGCTCCGATTTTTCATCAAGATAATAGATACCTTTTTCCTCACGTTCGGAAATATCCAATCTTACATTTTCTTCTATACTGTAACCCTTAGTCGAGTAATAGAAACACACCCTATCAGGGAAAATATATGCGGGCTTGATAACAGTGCCTTTGGAAATAGTGATCGTTTCATCATTCTCTTCAAATGACACATCTTCTTTGAAAGTAAGATACATGTCTTCCGGAATATTCACTTTAACCGCGTAATGTCCCGCATGATTACACGCGACTGCATATCCGAAGAACAAGATGGCGAGAAAATCAATCGCCAACAAAACAAAAGCTATTATGTTCTTAGGAGTTCTCTCTAACCTTCTCATCAGTTCAGACCTCATGTTCAGATTGCACAAGCACCTTTCCCCGGCTACTCATTCTTGATCAGTACCGCTCTGCATGGCGCGCCATCGCAGCCTCCGAGATTGATCGGAGCGGCATCGAGAAGATAAGAACCAACCGGAACTTCAGCCAGTCTTATGCCTTCGAGAAGAACGATCTTCGCGCCGAGCATAATGAGGTGTACAGCCATCGGTGCATCCTCAGGACCTACAGTCTGCGATTCATTTCCGTAGAGCTTTATCTTCGCGTCAGCGAAAACTTTCGCGCCTTCTTCAGTCATTACAGAATCGCCCTTAACGAGGATCATGTCGCAGGCTTTGGGATCGCATGCCTTAGCTTCTGCAAGGATCCTTAATGCATCATCCTTACCAAGAAGTCCTTCATGTTCTGCGACATAAGCAAACCCAATGAACTTTTCGAGCGGCACCTGATCGATCGTCTCTTCACCGTCGATAAAATGGAAAGGCGCATCGACATGCGTGCCGTTGTGCGCACACATCTTGAATGCCGTAAGATTGCAGATATCACCGTTGCTTATCCTCAGCTGGACGATCTTCTCCGGAGACGGATCACCCGGGTAAACAGCGCATCCGAAAACTTCCTGTGCGATGTCGTAGATCTTCATCTTATTACCTCCGTTACATCTGATGCCTTACGGTCTTATATTCGTCGCCGTCCTTGTAGTACGGGCACTCCTTGCTGTGTCTTTGCGACAGTCTCGCGATCTCATCTTCATCAAGATTAAGATCGCACAAGGGCTCACCTGTATCCTCATCAAAATATGCGTATTGGCATGTCTCACAGCTGGCCATATCTTTAACCTTCTTTCCCGAATCCGTTAAACCATGCGCGGTCTTCGAACGCTTTCTTCTTAGGCATTACAGGATCGCCTTCCGCAACGCCGACAGGCAGGAAACAAACGAGATCGTATCCTTCAGGGACGTTGAGTATCTCGGCGATCTTCGCGCCTATCTTATCTTCATCCGTGATATGTCCTTCGAACCAGCAACTCTGATAACCGAGCTCGACTATCTCAAGAAGCATGTTCTCAATAGCCGCAGAATAATCCTGTACCGCATAGCACTTATCCCTGTATGCGATTATGCGCTGTGTAAGAACACATATCGCTGCAGGCGCTCCTTTAGCGACCGGCGGATCGATAACGCCTAAGATCTTTTCCATAAGTTCAGGATCGTCGACTGCGATAAGACTGGTGGTCTGCTTGTTGCATCCTGAAGGAGCAGCAAGACCTGCCTGCATTATCTTCATAAGGTCTTCGCGAGGGACCTGTACGGGCTTGTAAGAGCCTCTGTAACTGTGGCGTGCGTTAATTACTTCAAATGTATTCATAAGTCATCTCCTATCTCACCTAAAAGTTCCGAATTCCTCTCGAGCAGGTTGTAAATCCCGTCCTCCGAGAGCACTCCGCGCTTAAGATCTGCGGGCAGCTTCCCTGCTTCATCAAGTTCAAAATCTTTCATCCACAATTTGCCTGTGTAGTAATCTTCAAGTTTGCTGATCTCACACTGGAAATCCAGCAAGCTATCCGGATCTTCTTTTGCTTTATCCATTATCTCCAAAGCTTTATCGTATATCTCTTCCATCTGTCTGATGCGTTCTTCGGGCTTTTGCTCACACAATATTTCGTATCTTTCAGGGTGTCTGTATTTGTCGCCCATGATCTCATTTTCGCGGTAGCTTCTAAGCAGATCCAGATCAAGCTCTGCGATATAAACACCGGGCTCTTCAGGCGCTTCGAAGACACACATATCCCTTACGCCGGGCTCGTCCCTCAGCCATGCCACACCGTCGAAAAGTGTTGAGTGTCCGTTGCAGTCAGGCTGTCCCATAGGGTAGTTGCATGTTGCGACTGCAACCATATTCTCATAGGCTCTCGTTCTTAATGCAGACAGACGGTTGATCTCCATCGGGCAGGCATTCGGAGCAAGAATTATCTCTGCGCCCTTGAGCATAAGGATCCTCGCGCTCTCAGGAAACTCTCTGTCAAAGCAGATCATGGAGCCGAACTTTACCGTGCCTCTTCCGAAGTCCAGGTCAGCAACATAGAAATCGTCTCCGCCTTGAAGAACGACTTCATCATCAAAAGCGCAGGTATGCACCTTTGAATAATGCAGTATCTCCTCGCCGTGCATATCGAAGAACACCACGGAATTAAGAGGCTTATCAATGCCCTTCTCAAGGAACGTAATGCCTATTGCCATTCCGAGTTCTTTGGCAAGACCGCGGAAAGCATTTACGAAGTCACTGTCCTTGCTTATCGCAAGCTTATCAAGCGCGTCAGTATCCTGCGGCAGATAGTATCCGTCGCTCCACATCTCAGGGAAAAGCGCCACATCCGCGCCCTTTTCCTTAGCCTCTCTGCAGGCCTTTATTCCTATTTCCAGTTGTTCTTCAAGGCTCTTTGCGGGCAGGAGCTGAAGCAATGCTATTTTGAGTTTCATATCATTCTTCCTCTTTGTAATGCTATCTTCCTTTAATCTCTATACGGTCAAGTATACCCTGAACACTTACGCCCGGGTGTGTCACATACATTCTGGTGACATCCTCGATGAAGACGATATCCGCGCCTGTCTTTTCTGCAATTGTTTCCTTAGGTATCCCCTTGTCAACATACTTCATTATTCTCTTTACCAGCGAATAGACATCATCCGGAGCGCTCTTGCCGAAGAAACCTCCGAAAAGACCGCCCTTAAGATCAGCCGCACGTGCATGTCCATAGTATACTTTCGACGGCTTCATCGCCAAAAGCATATTCCACGTTTTCTCGATCTGAGTGCCCCTGTGAAGCTCAAGCTCATATAAGGGATTAAGATCTCCCACAAACAACTCACCTGAATCAAGCATCAGGCTTATGCTGTCATCCGTATGACCAGGTGTCGCATATACAGCACCGTCTATTCCGATCTCCTGCAGAAAATCCCTGCTGTCATCGAGCGTGAAAAATCTGATATTCTCGTCCCTTATCGGAACAAAAGATACTTTCTTGTCCTTGGTAAGTATCCTGTCCGAACAATGGATAAAGTCTTTCTGGATGTCTGCAGCGCAGATCACAGGGCCCATATCAGCGATCTCCTGGGCGATGCCCATATGATCAGGATGGTAGTGCGATATCAGGATGTAGTTAATGTCCTGCACCTTCTCACCGGCTTCTCCTATTGCATGGCAAAACGCAGGAAGAGTCCCGGCCCAGCCTGTGTCCAAAAGGATCGAGCCGCTCCTGCCTTTGATCAGATAAGTATTTGTTGTGCCGTATTTTATTTCTTTAATCATAAGAAACCATCCATAAGCGCATTATAACATTTGCCTTTTGCTCAATTAACACCATCCGGACTATTGACAACTGCCTGACGCGTATCTAAAATGAAACCGTTTTCATTTATTGAAACAAGTTTCATTTTTCTTGCAAAGACAATGGGAGAAGCTTGAGGATATGCCAAAAGTTACTGAAGAATATTTAGAGAACAAGCGCAGGATGATCACCGATGCCGCCTATCAGGTATGCCTCAGGAAGCCTGTCGAGATGGTAACCATATCTGATGTCATAGCCGAGACCGGAATGTCACAGGGCGCCATCTACCGCTACTATGACGGCCTGGACGAGATCCTTGCCGACATGGTCACAAAGATGCGCACGGACTATAACATCATCGATGATCTCGGGAAGATAACTTCGAATAAAGAAGCATCTCTTGAAGATCTCACCTTCAAGGTCTGTGACTGCCTTGCGGAAGTCATGGAGCATCACCTGATGGATATTCAGAAGATCAATTTTGATCTCGGTGTAATCGCGATAAATGAACCTGAGCGTGCCGCAAAGATCATGGCCGGGATAAAAGGTCAGGGCAATCTGGATTATCTCATGAATAAAGCTTTCCCGAGCCTTATGAAAGGCGCTGCAAAGCTGGGCTACCAGCCTATAAGCTCCGCTCAGGATATCGGTCTATTTATCAGCTCTGCATACACAGGCATCGAGAAGACCTGCATCATGTCGGCATGCTACGGAACAGGAATTCCAAACCTTAAAGCTGAACCTAAGAAACTTTTCAGGACTCTCGCAAAATCGATAATACTTTTACTCGGAGGAAAAACTGATGCTTAAGAAACCCGCACCTTCAGGCGAATACGCTGTAGGCACATTCACATATACGATCTATAACGACAGAGAGGAAGTGCTCTTCCCCGGCACCATGAGAAGCATTGCCGTAAGAGTCTACTACCCTGTCAGAAAAGAATCCGCCCAAGGCATGAGCAAGATCCGCTACATGAACAAAGCCAATGCTGACGGCCTCAAAAAGGTAATGCACGCTCCTATAGATTACGACAAGCTTGAAGCTTCAGGTGAAAATGTTTCCGATTGCTACGAGAACGCACCGAGGATCGAAGGGGTGAAGTTCCCGCCTGTTATCTTCAGCCACGGACTTGCGTCTTACAGGGAAGCAAATTCATTTCTTCTTTTAGATATCGCGTCTCACGGTTACGTGGTCCTCTCTATAGCTCACCCGCGCGACGGAAGCAACACGGAGCTTGACGACGGAACAGTTGTGCCTTTCCATAAACTGATCATGAAGAAGCAATACGACCCGTTCCTTCCGGGTGCCATGAAGGTCCTTAAAATTGCCAAAGACAAAGGCACAGAAAGAGAGATCTCGGATAAGTTCGATGAGTTCCAGAAAAAATACTGCAGTATGATCATAAGCAGGATCACCGAATGGAAGAAAGATACTTTATCTGTTGTTAAATACTCGAAAGAAAACTTAGCAGACCTGATCGATTTTGATAACGGCATTGCCGTTGCAGGACATTCTCTGGGCGGTGCTACGGCATATGAACTCTGTCTTGATTATGATGAATTCGTCTGCGGCGCAAACATAGACGGCGCACCATTTGGAGATAACACCGATAAGATCTTAAGAAAACCTTTCCTTCAGATCTGCTGCAAAGCAAATGCAGCTGTCGAGGCAAGATATTTAGTCGATCACACAAAGCCTGTATACAAAGTTATTTTCGATAAGATGCAGCATGCATTCTTCTCTGATATGAAGCACATGATGAAGCCCTCATTCATATCGGGCAAACTCGATCCCGATGTTATGCATGAGAACTGCTGCAAGCTTCATCTGGAGTTTTTCGATACATACCTGAAGAAAATAAAAGACCACCCCGTATTCGAAAATAACGAGGCGGTCACAGTTACGGAATATGCTCCTGATGTGAGCTGATATCAATCGTCTGATTCGGGAAGGAACTCTAAGATCTCATCGTCATCAGAAGAACCATCGTTGGCGCCGTTGCCTTCAGCTGTCATATCTGCAGGCATAAACGCACGGATGCCTTCGGTAACGGAATTATACCTTTCCATCATGTCATCGTGTTCTTTGCGGATCGTACTTGCATCGCCTGTATTTGCTGCGGCCTCAAGCTTAGCAGCCTGCTCGGATAACAGCAGTGCACCAATGGTCTTGGAAGTGCTCTTCAGAGCATGAACGTAGATCGCATAATTATGCCAGTCTTCAGCTTCGAAGCTCTTGGTTAACATCTCAGATTTTTCCTGCTTGCCGCGCGCATATTCGGCCAAAAGCGTACGGTAGAACTCTTCGTCATTCTGGCAGTACGGCAGACCTACACGGGGCTCGATGCCGGCGTCGCGCAGAGCGTTATAACCGTCTTCATTTATCTCTGCCTTGTTCTTTGAAGGCTCCGAATCTTCAACGACACTCTCCACCTTTTCTTCAGGCAGATACTTCATGAGCATCTTCTCCAAAGCATAGCTGTCTATAGGCTTTGTAAGGAAGTCTGTAAAGCCCTCCTCGAGATAGCGCTCTTTCGCGCCGACAACTGCATCCGCGGTAAGGCAGATGACAGGCGAATCCTTGCTTGCACCTGAAGCAGATCCGCGTATATGGTGAAGCGCCTCAGTACCGTCCATCTCCGGCATGCGCTGGTCCATGAGGATCAGGTCATAACGGTTGATCTCAGCAAGAGCAACAGCGCCCGCAGCACTGCTCGAAGTATCTATCTTCATCTTTGTATTCTTGAGAAGATTTACCACTACCGTCAGATTCATCTTCGTGTCATCTACTATCAGGATGTGGGCCTTAGGTGCGCGGAAAGATTCCCTGTAAACGGCCGCACCCAAAACATTCTCTTCGAAGCGCTTCTGGAAATCGCCGACAGGAACATCAGATACGATCCTCTGGGGTATCGTCACGGTAAAAGCAGAGCCCTTGCCGTATTCACTCTCGACCTTGATCGTTCCGCCCATCATCTCAAGAAGACGCTGCGTGATAGCAAGACCTAAGCCTGAGCCTTCAATGGTGCTGTTGTGCTCGATATCAAGACGCTGGAACATATTAAAAAGCTTCTCACGGTCCTCAGTCTTAATGCCGATTCCCGTGTCACGGACACAAGCGGAAAGGATCACCACATCTTCTTCCTTATCACCTGTGAGTCTGAATCTGATGTTGCCGTGCTCTGTATACTTAACGGCATTGTTTAGGAGATTCGTGAAGATCTGCTTGATGCGCATCTCGTCTCCGAAAAGTTCATCAGGCAGTGATTCATCAACGTCAATGATAAAATCGAGACCCTTGTCACGCGCCTTGAAAAGCGTCATGTTACTTAAGTCGTTAAGCATTGAGCTTAACTGGTACGGAGACTCAACGAGATCCATGCGTCCCGATTCGATCTTGGAGAAGTCTAAGATGTCGTTGACTATCGCAAGAAGATTATGGCCCGCATTCTCGATATCGCCTGAATAAACGACGATATTCTTCATGGCTTCTTTTCGGGCCTGGGTATCATTATCAGTAAGTTCCTGGGCTTTCCTGCCCTCGCGGAGGATCATCTCATTCATGCCCAGCACGGCATTGATCGGCGTACGGATCTCATGGGACATATTGGCAAGGAAATCGCTCTTAGCGTGATTAGCAGTCTCCGCGCGGACTTTCTCTTCGAGAAGTTCACCCTGTGCCTTAACATAAGGTCTTACAATAAGGAATGACAAAAGCGCGGCAATGATCTGGACGATTATGAGGATTATGAGGTATCCGATGACAGTCGAACGCGTCTGCGATGTTACCTGGTCTTCGAACCAGTCTACGGAGAAGTCAACAGCGACGATGCCGACAACATTTCCGTTCGAATCAAAGACAGGGCTGTATGCACTGTAGAATTCGCCCCATCTGTCAGTATAGGGGGTCTCGTCGACTGAAGCCGTGCCCAGTCCCGCACTGTCTAATGCTACGGTGAATTCACAGTTTTCTCCATAAGCAGCAGGACTTACCGGGTCGGTATCCATGATAAAGATGAAATTATCATTACCCTCTTCCCTTAAGGCATAGACATATTCCAGCTCAACATTGTCTCTGAAGACGGCGAGAGTATCGTAAACCTTGTTATAGTCGTCGTTTCCGATAGAATCACGACCAATCGTGGCAAAGAGATCACCATCTATCGATCCTGCCGCACAGTTGGCAATATCCAGCATTCGCTGCTGGATGGCCTTTCTGATGGCACCGCTGGATCTGTAAATGGAGACTATGCAAAAAAGGGCACCGGAGATCAGAATGATCGCCTCGACCATAGCAATTATTTTGGTGGAAAGGTTATTCTTTGCACCCACGGAACAAACTCCCCCATCATGCTTATATTAATTTAATAATAGTACAAAAAAGGAAAAACCTTGACAAGTACAAGGCTTTAACCCTTTGTCGGTTTTCCGTGTCCGTAGTAAATATTCTTTATGCCGAGGGATTGGATCTTCTCATAAGTCTTTTTCTGGACTTCGAGATCATAGTAAAGATGCCCCATGCCGGGCTTGATCCAGTTGTCGAGCGCATCTCCCACGATCAGGGAATTGTCACCGACAAGAAGTCCGACCGAGCCTCTCGTATGACCGGGGAGCTCAATGACTTTAACGCTCGGGAAGCCGTAATCGTCAAAAGTATCGCCGTCCTTAATGTAAAAGTGATTTGCAGGACGTATTACCTTGGTAGTGCGGAGCTGCTTTAATGAGAGCTTAAGAACAACGGCGCCCACAGCACCATATGAATGAAGCGGCTGCGAATCGTAGACATCGAAGATCGCGTCATCTTCCCTGTGATAAGCGACAGGTATATTGAATCTCTTGGAGATTGCTTCTGCATTCTCAGCGTGATCGAAATGCGGATGCGTAAGCACGATCAGCTTCATATCATACTGACTGCACGCATCGATAACCTGTTTAAGAGACTTGCCGCTGCTCGTATCTACGAGGATAGCTTCCTTCCTGTCCGATACGATGTAGCAGTTATCAGTGCCGCCTTTTATCATGGTTATATCAAGCTCGGGATTGACCGCTTTTTTCCAGTAACGGAACTCGTATCCTTCACTCACTTCCCCGACAGGATAACCGACAGCCGCAGACAGCTTCTGCTTAAGCTGCTCATACCATTCACCCCATTGTTCTTCGGGCATCTCGCCATAGATCTTAAGACCTTCGGGCTTTGCGGAAGCAGTGATATCGATATCCTTATCGATCCAGTGCGGACCGTCGCTGTCAAAGCCGTCCCAATAGGGCAGCTGCTTATAAGCGCGGTTGATCTTATCCCAGACCGACTTCGGCGCCGTATAGTGAATATTTAGAATAACATCGCAATGCATTTATCAAGCCTCTTATACTGATACTTCAGTTAAGAGTTTATCACAAAGCGAAGGAAGCCGCTCCTGAGTTAAGGTCCCCAGTAATAGGCCTTATACCTTCCTCCGACCGGCTTGTCGCAAGTAGCGGAATTGCAGCCGCAGTAAACATATATCCACTGCCCTTCCTGAATCGCTATTTCGCCATCGTTAACAAGCGCAGGCTCCATTTCCTCAAGCGCTTCAAAGCCGTCAGTCAATTCTTCATCGAGGACATATACTTTCCACTCAACATCGTCGCTCCAATATCTGGCGAAAATGAGCTTGTCTGTGGGATATTCTAATTCAACCTGTTGTCCGTAATACCCTGTCTTGAAAATATCCTCGTCGTTGAGATCGAATAACCAAATCTCCCTGGGTTCATAAATTTGACCCCCATCAACATTGTTATCGGCGCTCGTAGTTTCTTTGGTCCTGGAAGGCTTTGTATCTTTCTTTACATCCTTCGAGCCGCATCCGGTAAAAACAGAAGCTGCAGCAGCGATAGCCAGGATACCACACAAGATTGACTTCAATGATCTTTTCATATGCCCCTCCTTAATGATCAGTTACTCTATATACAGATTCGGCTTGCAAAAAGTTGCAGCATTAATTTTTCTCGGTGCGATTACATTACCACAAAAGCCAATTACGCACCAAAAACGGTTGCCTCACCAGGAGACAACCGTCTTTATCATATTAAGTTAAAACAGCTTAAACTTGCGGTTCTGCCGGAGGTACAGCCTGAGGCGCAGCAGGTGCTTCAGTTACAGACTGCGGTGCTGCTTGCACTTCTGCAGACTGCGGAGCCACAGGTTCCTGGTATACGGCCTGCGGCGCGACAGGTGCCTGCGCTGCAGACTGAACAGGTGCTTCAACCGGCGCCATTACTACCGGCTGCTGAGGAATTGCCGGCGCCTGATAAACAGGCATAGGCTTACCGCAGTAACCGCAGAATTTGCCGGTGTTAGTTGTCTGACCGCATTCACATGCCCAGTAAGCAACAGGAGCGACCTGCTGTACAGGAGCCTGATATACCTGCTGAACAGGTGCGGCCTGCTGAACAGGTGCCTGATATGCCGGTCGGGGAGCACCTCCCGGCAATCTGGTCTCATATTCTTCTCTGGGCATCGGCTTAGCATAATAGTAGCCCTGGATCATGTCACATCCTTCAGCAGCGAGGAAGTCTACCTGGGACTGCTCCTCAACGCCCTCTGCTACCGTTATCATATTGAGCGACTTAGCAAGTCTGAGAGCCTCGGATACGACGATCTCGGTTCTCGGATTGTTTTCGCTGCCTCTGAAGAAACCGGCATCAAGCTTAAGGATATCAAGCGGCATATCCTTAAGTGAATTAAGAGATGAATAGCCTGAACCGAAGTCATCCATGGATACGAGGAAGCCGTAGCCTTTGAGCTTGTTGATCGTTGCGAGCATTGCGTTCTCGTCATCGAAGAATGCGCTCTCGGTGAGCT
>JAEEGJ010005048.1_pt1 | contig 42617 bp, 20 predicted proteins | sample 8958761 | NCBI WGS metagenome assembly JAEEGJ01 (sample SAMN16246546, study PRJNA631951) | gut metagenome | biome: gut microbiome; feature: rumen; material: RS-attached | host: Bos | place: Iran: Karaj | collected 2018-10
ACAGTGGTATCTGTTCCATCACGACTGCGTACCTTCCAATGACGTGACGCACCTGCGCTCGCTCAAGGTACAGCGGTTGTTCTACAACGAAGACGGCACCATCAAGCCTGTTGTAAATGAATAAGGAAACACTTATTTCTAATTATTACTCACTTCACCGTAACGAGCTGCTGGCCTACGCCAGCAGCCGCCTCGGTGACAAGGACGAGGCCGAAGACCTGGTCCAGAACACCTATCTGCGTGTTCTTACAACCGACAAGATGCTGACAGCGCATACCTTGCCGGCTCTTGTCTATACCATTTGCAGGAATCTGATAAACGATTACTATCGCCGACGTGCGTTCCACTACGAATACGAGCACTATATTAAGAGCTCACAAATCGGAGAAATATCGATGGAATCGGTGTTTTTTGCAGCCGACATCATCGAGCGCATGGAGCGTGGATTGGCGCGGAGGCCGAAGAAATGTCGTGAGATTTATCGTATGCACATCCTTGGCGGCATGCGTGTGAGCGAGATTTCAGAACAGACGGGGCAGAAGTACAAAACCGTAGAAAACCGCCTCGGAATGGCTCGCAAGCAGATGCGTTCGTATCTTCGTGCGGTCGTTTGACCATTCTCTTTCCTTTTTACTGGTAAATCAGCGTCATGATATGCTCAGGAACAAACAGTTCTTGGGCAACGTGTTGTATGTCCTGCGCCGTCACCGCATCAATCTGTCGAAACAGCTGCCCAAGGTCTTTTTCCTTTCCATTGTGCAGAAAGCTCTTGCCAAAGTCGAGGGCAAAGTTCTCGCGGTTGTCACAGGCTATGGCAATCTGTCCCTTTATCTGCTGCTTCGCCGATAGGAGTTGCGCCTTGCTGAGCTGCTTCTCCATCAAACGATCCAGTTGGTGGCGCACCAATCGACAGCACTTGCTGACATCTTTTTGGTCGCAACCGAAATAAACTGACCAGAGTCCCATATCGCCATAGCTCACCATCGTACTCTCTACAGCATATACCAATCCGTGTCGCTCGCGGAGAGCAAGATTCAGCCTTGAGTTCATGCCTGGCCCGCCTAAAAGGTTATTCAGCAGATAGAGGGTAATGCGTCGGGGGTGGTTGATAGCATAGGCCCGACATCCCATCATGACATGCGCCTGATGAGTATCCTTTCGACGGACGAAGGTATTATTGGGACTCATAGGGCTCATAGGACTTATTGGACTCATAGGACTTATTGGGCCTATAGGACTTTTTGCCCTTGCCGGCAACAGTTTCGACAGCTGGCTCACTACCACGTTAAACTTCACGTCGCCGTAGACGAAGAACACCGCATTGTCCGGGCGGTAGTGGCGTTGCGTAAACCGCAGGGCGTCTTCCGTTGTGTAAGTGCGGAGCTGGTCCGACTCTCCAAGGATATTGTGCCCCAACGGATGGCCTTCGAACAGGATGTTCTCAAACTCGTCATAGATCAGTTCGGCAGGCGAGTCGTTATAGCTTTCTATCTCGTCGCAGATCACCTCCACCTCTTTCTCTATCTCCGACTGAGGATACTGACTGTGGAAAACAATGTCGGTCAGCAAGTCGACAGCCAATCTGAAATGGTCGCGATGGACAGCAGCATAAAAAGTGGTGTCCTCCTTATTGGTGAAAGCATTCAGCTCTCCGCCCACCTTTTCCAAAGCATTGATAATCTGCAGCGCATTACGCCGCTTGGTTCCTTTAAAGGTAATGTGCTCGCAGAAATGCGCCATTCCCTCCTCCCCCGGCAGCTCATGCCTCGTTCCTGCAGCTATCTGATAGCCGCAGTAGACAACAGGCGATACTGAAGGGAGATGAATAATCCGTAAGCCGTTAGGCAAAGTTGCTGTATTGTACTTCAAAACGCTGCAAAAGTACTACATTTATACGACATGGCCAAGTTTTTCATTAGTTTCTCACTCAGTACCCCGACCGAGAATATTACATCTTGTATAGAGTGGTCATTTTTAATTAGTTACACATTTTTAATGTTTCAAAAGGTGTAGAAAAAGTGTAGAAAATGACATTTCTGCGCATTTATCACTGTTTCGCTACATGCATCGCCAAGGATTTGGTTAGCCGATGGAGAGATGTTCCCCCGAGTAGTCGGCCACCAGATTCGACAGCAGTTCCAGTTCGATGCTGTTCGGGTCTGTTCGAGGCGTTGTCTCATCGACGAGGGGCAGCAGCTGTTCTACCCTTGCAATAGCCCACTCGTACTGTTCGTTGTTCTCAATCTTAGTCATATTTGGCAATCCTTCTTTATGTCGGCGTAGCATGTCCATCGACTTGAAAATAGTAACAGCAATGATAGCGGTCGTTTCTGTGGAGCCAATTATCAACATGTTATACTTTGGTAGATAGCTAAATTAATTGCTCTTTTTTACATAGTCACCAGGTTTCATGCCGAACTGTTTGTAGAAACATTTGGAGAAATAGGAGGGACTGGAGAATCCCACCATATAGCCCACCTCGCTGACAAGATAGTTGCCCTCGACCAGCAGACGGGCGGCACGCTTCAGACGGATGACCTGTATCATCTCGTTGGGCGTAACGTCCGACAGCGACTTGATCTTGGCAAACAGTCCGCTGCGGCTGATGTTGAGCTTGTCGGCCAAGAAGTTGACGTTGAGGTCGGCGTTGGAAATGTTTTCCTCGATAATCTGGTTCATTTTTTTCATGAACTCGCTGTCGACGGGGTTGGTACCTATCTGAGCCACATCCTCCCACGGCTGGGTGCTGACCTTCTGCATCAGCAGGCGGCGCATCTGCAGGATGTTGGCAATGCAGGCCTCGAGATACTCTACCGAGAAAGGCTTCTCAACATAGATGTCGGCACCGATGTTCATGCCTTCTACCTTCGACTGATTATCGGTCCGGGCGGTGAGCATGATGAACGGAATGTGACTGGTCAGCGGGTTCTGGCGTATGCGTCGGCAGAACTCGGCTCCGTCCATACGCGGCATCATCCAGTCGCTGACAATGATGTTCACCTCCTGCTTGGCTATCACCGCCATTGCTTCGATGCCGTCGGCGGCAGTGAGCACGCTGTAGCGCTGCTGGAAGTGTGACGAGAGGAAGGTGACCATATCTTCGTTGTCTTCGACGATGAGCATCGTAGTTTTTTCGTGGAGGGTGGAGGGTGGAGTGTGGATAGAGGAGAGTGAGTGGGATGGATTCTCGGGGGCTGTGCTGCCGGGCTGCTCAGCGTATTCGTCTTTTGCCGGCGTTTCGTCTACGTCCTGAAGTACGGGCAGCGTAATGGTGAAGGTTGCCCCTTGTCCTACTGCCGACTGCAGGCTGATGGTGCCCTGGTGCATGTCGACAATGCGCTTGACGATGCTCAGGCCGATGCCTGTGCCGGGCTGATGGTGGGTGTTTACGCCCGACTTGTTCTGCGACTGGAAGAAGGGCTCGAAGATACGCTCCTGGTCTTCCGGCTGGATGCCTATGCCATCGTCGGCCACCTCGATGACGAATTGGTTGTCGTCGGCATTGGCTGTGCAGCGCAGCTCGACGCGGCTCTTTGCAAACTTGTTGGCATTGGTAAGCAGGTTGCTGATGACCTTGGTGATGCCCTCGCGGTCGATGATGGCGGTGAAGCGCTCAGGCGGATAAACGGTGGTGAACTGTTTGCCTCCCTGCTCAAAGGTTGGTTCAAAGCGCTCGCTGACGGAGTGGAGCAGCTCGTTGATGTTGTGCGATGCGAAATGCATGACAAGGCTGTGCTGCTCTACCTTGCGGAAGTCGAGCAGCTGGTTGACAAGTTCCAACAGTCGGTGAGCATTGCGGTCGATGATGTCAAGCTGTTTGTCGTCGATGGTGTTCTTCAATTTTTCCAGTGGTCCGATGATCAGCGATACCGGTGTGCGTATCTCGTGGGCCACCATCGTGAAGAACGACAGTCGTGCCTCGCGGTTCTCTTTCTCCTTCAGCTCGTTCATGCGCTGCAGTTCCAGCTGGTGCTTCTGCTCGGCTCGCTTCAGTTTCGTATGGATATAGTACCAGATGGCACCGATAATCACCAGCAGATAAAGCACCTTGGCCCACCAGCTCCACCAGAATGGCGGTTTCACCACGATGGTGAGGGTTGCCTCGTCAGGCGACCACACCCCGTCGTTGTTGGTTGCCCTGACGCGGAATGTATAGGTGCCGGCGGGCAGGTTAGTGTAAGTGGCCTTGGCGTTAGTTCCCGAGGTGCGGTTCCAGTCGCGGTCGAAACCGTCCATCATATATTCGTACTGGTTCTCGGTCGGTGAGCAGTAGCTCAGCGAGGCAAAGGCCAGCGATATGATGCGTGCCTCGTCGTAATGAAGGCTGATCTTCTTTATCGGGGCAATTGTGGTGTCAGTCGTCTGCTGCTGGTTAAAGAACTGTAGACCAGTGATGTATATTGGCGGCAAAATGCTGTTGGCCTTGATGTGGTAGGGGTAGAACATGTTGACGCCCCCTGTTGAGCCAATGTATATGCGCCCGTCGCTGGCTTTCAGCGCTGCTGCCGGCTGGAAGTACTCGCTGAGCAGTCCGTCGAGCCGTGTGAAACGCTGCACGCTGCCGCCCTGCTGCTGGGGTTCGTAGCGCACAATGCCGCGCTCGGTGGTGAGCCACAGCACGCCGCCCGACTCAATGATGCCCTTGATATGCTGGTTGGGCACGTTCAAGTCTATCTGCGTAAAGCTACTGCCATCGGTGTTGTCAAGGCGGCACAGTCCAGAGGCGGTACCCACCCACAGGCGTCCGGAATCGTCCACGTGAAGGGCGTTCACTTGGTCGTCGGCTATGGAGTGGCTGTCCTTGTCGCTGTATGTTAGTTGGCGCAGCTTGCCTGTCGTGGGATTGTATTGCCACAGACCGCCTCCCTGAGTGGCCAGCCACAGGCGCCCCTTGCCGTCCTCGGCGATATCAATGGTCAGGGCACCCAGGGCTGCTACGCGCTGGAAGCTCTCTGCTGGGGCCGAGCGGTCATCCTTGGCCTGATAGCGGTTCAGTCCCTTCATCGTGGCAGCCCATGTATTGCCGCTGCTGTCGTGGTGGATGGCATAGACGCTGAAGTCGTCAAGACTGTTCTTGCTATCGGTCATGATGTAGTGGCGCAGACTGCCCGTCGTAAGATTCAGTACATACAGACCGTCTGCGTAGGTGCCTATCCAGAGATTATCGTCGCGCAGGGCCAGCGCATGCACGTTAAGCTTCGACAGCACGTCGGAATGTGGATAACCGTTGAACTGCTGCAGATGCGGGTCGTAGCAGGTAAGTCCGCCGTCATCGCTGGCTATCCAGATGCGCCCCTTGTGGTCTTCACAGAAACGGGCAATGATGCTCCCCGCCGAACCTCCCTTGTCGCTAAGCGTGTCGAAGCGTCGGCCTACCGGCGACAGGTAGATGACACCGCCGTAGAACGTGCCGATCCACAACCCACCCTCGTGATCGGAGGTGACGGCATAGGCAAAGCGTGCGTTAACGCCCTGCTCTTCGAGCATGCGTTGCCAACTGCCGCTCTTGGAGTTGTAGGTTAGCAGGCCGTCGTCGGAAGCCACGCAGATGACGCTCTCGGGGGTCGTCGTTCCCTTGCCGTCCGCCTGCCACTCATAAAGACTATGTATGTGCTGGCAACCGGTGGAACCTGTGCCTGATACTGCATGGATGTCGCCGTTGTCGGTGATGTTCAGCAGTCCCTGCTCCCAAGAGCCAATCCACAGGCGGCCGTCGCGTGTCTGCAGCATACTCAGCCCGCTGTAATGCCCGCTGTAGTTGTACTTTACCGTCTCGAAACGGTCATGAAGACGGTTCAGACGGCTGACAGGCGTGGTCGACCAGTTGCTGACAGCCCATAGCTGGTTGTCGTTGTCGACCATCATCTGCGCAACAGCCCCTATATCGTAGTGGTGAGAGGCTTTCGTCGTAAGGTTATAGCGCCACACCCCCTGCCCCATTGTCGACACCCACAGCTGCCCCTCATGATCAATGGTGAGGTGGTTCACGGTAGTGCTGATGTCTATTGGCAGCCGTGTGATGTCCATACTGCCCAACTGCAGACAGAATACACCCTGTACGGTGCCGGCATAGATGGTCTCGTCGTGAGCCAGTAGCGAGGAGATGTACTGGTCGGTGCCCAACGGTTGAATACGGAAAGTTTGCACGCTGATACCGTCATAGCGGCAGAGGCCATTGTCGGTACCGAACCACATGAATCCATAACGGTCCTGCACAATGTTGCGCACGGTGTTCGACGGCAAACCGTCGTCCATCGTTATTGTTCGCAACGAGAGATTGCCCTGCGCCGTAAGCGACAGTGGGCAAAGCATTATGGCAAATAGTATCAGCAGTCGGTAAATCATAGGGGTGGCTATCTTTATTCAGGAAGTGTCATGTACCAGGAGCCTGTCGTCAGCAGCTTCTGTTGCAGTGAGGCATCAACAGTACCTGAGCGGCGTGCCACATGGTCGGCAAGATATGCCGGATTGCCACGATGCAGGGCTACGCGCATCAGGTCGTAGAAACGGTGCCCCTCGAAGGCAAACTCCAGCGCTTCCTCGTCCATAATCATGTCTTCCACCTTCTGAATCTGGTAGTCGAGCAGCTGTTGCCCCGTTAGCTGCTCGCTGTCGGGCATCGTGTACGTGCTGTTGGCAGCAGTATACCCGCAGCCGCGCGAGTGCAGACCAATGGTGTTCTCAGAGGCTGCCCCGGCAGTTGTCTCAAGCACATACCGGTTGTCGGGGAAACTGAATGTCCGGAGCCATGCGGCATCGCTTTCGTAATACGGAACGACCTCGGTCTCGATGACGCTGTTGTTTACGCCGCGCTTCAGGATCTGGAAGGCAAAGCGTGGGAATCCGGCACGGTTCAGTGCCTCAGCCATGCGCAGAAAAACCATTGCACGGCGATAGAGGTGGATGTTGCGCGTCTGATACTTCCCATTGGTAACATAGTTCTCAATACGCTTGCCATTAACAGATATTGCCATATTATTGGACTCGTTGTAAACAGCCTGTAGGCGCAGGTCGCCAGAGTGGTGGTCGTCAAGACCGTCGGGCGAGAATACGTATTCGCCTCCCGAGGTGTAGTGACAGTAACGCTGTAAAGCCGACAGGCTATAGAGAGCCTCCGACGGGCGTATCGACTCCTTGTATTCGTTACGCTCGGTAGTGTTAAACAGGTCGCGCAGCTCGCTGTAGTTGCCCTCCGACGGGATAGAGTCGCCGGGAATCATTGTTATCAGCTCGCCGTAGGCACTTCGCGTCTCTGTCTGGAAAGCGTTAACCGACCACGTGTCCGCCGTTGCCGTCCAGTGAGAATCGTTAGACATAAAGCGAACAGAGTTGGTAGAGATGGGGAACGACGAGTTACGGCCGTTGCACATGGTGATGAACTTATAGTAATTTTCGGCAGCAGCACGATAGTTGCCGGCCCATAGGTTCATGTCGCCCAGCAATATATAAATGGGGAAATAGAACAGGCTGGAGTCGGTATTGCGGATAGTGGCATATCCGGGCTGTTCTATGTCGGCGTATGGAGCCAGGTCGGCGATGAAGAACCGACAAATGTCGTTGATGCCGTACATGGGGAACTCCTGCTCAGACTGTTCCTTCGAAACGATGGGTTCGGTGATGAAAGGCACCTTACCGTAGTTCAGCGCAAGCTGCAGGTAAGTCCAGGCCCGGAAGGCTTTCACGGCGGCATACTCCTTCATGAATATCGACTCATTGCGGTTGTTCTCTAATGCGGTGTCGGCATGGGCAATGAAGTAGTTGCAGTTATTGATGACCGCATAGTAATCGGCAGGATTGTTGTAACGGTTGCCGGTGGCAATGCTAAACGATGCCACCTCGCGAATGTCGGCATCGGCATTGTCAGTAATACTCACCAGGTCGCCGCGCAACTCGCCGAGAAGGATTGTCCGATCGGCCAGCGCCTGCATCTTGTTCATAATGCCTGCTACCGACCACAAGGTGTCGGCATCGCTAACGAGATGCTCGCGGTCGGCATAGGTAACGATGTCAGAGTCGTCGTACAGGAAATCGCTGCACGCTACGCTGAATAATAAAGAACAAATAACAATTAATAAACCTGTCAGTTCTTTAGCTATTTTGCTTATTTTATGTGTCATAGCTTTATTTCTTTATTCACTATTCATTTGGGCGAAGCCCGCTTACAAATTAATCTTCACGCCTGCCACTAATGAGCGGCTCTGAGGCAGCCGGCCCATGTCTATGCCTTGGCCGATAATGCTGCCCGACATAGCAAACTCAGGATCGATGCCCAAGTAGCGTGTGAAACACAGCAGATTGTTTGCCTGAATCCAGAATTGCAATCCCTGCAGGTACGTGGTGTTCATAGGCAGTGTGTACGAGAGGGTGACGGCCTTCAGTTTCAGGTAAGAGCCGTCTTCTATCCAGCGGTCGCTGAAACGCGAATTTCCCATCGGGTCTTGAAACGTGACGCGCGGCATGTCGGTAACCTGACCTTCTGTCTGCCAGCGTTGTGTCATCGCCGTTGTCTGGTTCATAAAGCGTGAGCCGCTCTCCATCTGCTGCCTCATGTAGTTATATACGTCGTTTCCTATCGAGTAGTTGAAGCGAACGTCGAGTTTCAGTCGTTTGTAGTTCATTGTTGTCGAGATGTTTCCGTAGACATCAGGGTTCGGATCGCCTATCACGTCACGGTCACGCTCATCGATGATGCAGTTGCCGTCCTGGTCGGTGAAGCGTATGTCGCCCGCCTTAAAGTACTGGCGCGTGATACCGTCGGAAGCCAGCGTGTAAAGTCCAGCATCAGCAGCCTCTTCCGAAGTGGCAAAGACACCCGCTGTCTTGTATCCGTAGAACAGGTTGGCAGCATCGCCTATAGCCGTCCTGACAGTAGCACCGCAAACAGTGCTCTCAACGGCTTGTTGTCCAGCAGGCAACTCAGTAACCTCATTCTTGTAGTGGCCGGCGCTGGCTCCTATCTCCCACTGGAAATCCTTCGTGGCAACAATCTTTGCCACAGCACTGACGTCAAAGCCCTCGTTCTTCATGGCACCGTCGTTCGACCAGTTGCGTTTCAGTCCGGTGACGTAGGCCAGTGGCTGGTACATCAGCAGATTGTTGATCTTACTGCGGAAATAGTTCAGCCGAACGTTCAGACGGTTGCTCATGAAGTTGCCCTCAAGCGATGCGTTCAGGCGTGTTGTTGTTTCCCACTGCAGGCGAGTATTGCCAATATTCTCGAACGACAGTCCCGACACATCCTCAAGGAAGTTGCGTGAGGCAAAGTATGAACGGGCTGCATCGTACTCTATATCGTCGTTGCCGCTCACATCGTAGCCCAATGACAGACGCAGGTAGTCAACACCCTTGACGGCTGAGAACCACTGTTCGTTAGTCATCACCCACGATGCCTCCACACCGTGGAAGAATCCCCAGGGAACCTCAAAGAGACGCACCGAGTGGTCGGCCTCGTTGCCAAAACGCGACGAGGTCTCAAGTGCGGCATTTAGCTGAAGATAGTAGCGCTGGCAGTAGTCGTATTGAGCCTGGACATACCAGTTGATGTTCTTCCACGAGTTTGAGGATCCCGACGGCTTGGCGTTGTCCAGGGTCGAACTGATGGCTGGCATCTTGTCGCTCGTGGTATTATAGCCCAATTGCGAGTTCTGCGTGTAGGTTTCCCAGTTGAAACGAACACCACCGAAGACGGCTATACTGTGTGCATCATAGCGGTTGTTCCACGACAAGCGCGTGTCGCTCATCACGGAGTTCTGCTTGGCAGCCATCGAACGAACCTCATTCTCGCAGATGGCGTTCACCCCCTGCACGTAATAGCTGGGCACACCATTACGCGGAATATAGAACTTCTCGTTGGTGTTCACCAGGTTGTAACTAAAGTGTTCCGAAAGCCGCAGGTGCTCACCGAACTTATAAGTAGGTGTTACGGCAAGGTTTATCAGCGAATTCTCAAAGTGGTTCTTGTTCTCAGCATCGCCATATTCGTTTACAGCCAGCGGATTGGCCAGCTTGTAGTTATATCCGGAGTATGCTGACAGGGCCTCGTCAAGATAGCTCTCGTCCGCTACATCAATGTATCCGTCACGAATCTTTCCACCCGAGAAAGTCCAAGGGCTCAGCATCGGACTCTTAGCATATGCCAGGAATGCCGTCGATGTTGGCGTGCCCTCGGTGTAGCCCGTTGGTGCACCGTCATTGCGCAGGTTGCGCGTCTGATTAGCAAACGATGCATCGAACCTCACGTCAAGCTTCTTCGTGATATGTATGTCCGAGTTGAACCTGATGTTGATGCGGCTCATGCCGTTGTTCTTAAGTGTTGACTGCTGGTTGATATAGCCTAACGACAAGTTATAGTCGGCAACATCATCGCCACCCTCAACATTGATGCTGTAGTTCTGCGTCAGTGCATTGCGGTAAACGTAGTCGCGCCAGTCAGTGTTGTTCGAGTACTGTGGAAGGTAATAGTTATCAGTACTGTTGTTCAGGAACTTGAAGTCCTTCAGTGTCGTCTCAGTGGTTTGCAGCAGGTCGCTGGCGTAGCTCTTGTATTGCGAGGCATTCATCACGTCGAATGTTCGTGGCTTCAGCGTCACGCCGCAAGAGATGCTTGCCGTGATGCGTGTTGCCATAGAGTGGTTGCGACGCGTGTTAATCAGTATCACACCGTTGGCACCCTTTGCACCATACAGCGCCGTACCATTGCGCACCACCTGCACCTGTTCTATGTCTGCTGGCGAGATGTTTGCCAGGATGTCGTTATAGAATCCCTCGTGCAGCATACTCCGTCCGTATTGCTGGTCGTATATCACACCATCTATCACAATCAGCGGCTGTGCGTTTGCATTGATAGAGCTCAGACCGTTCATGAACATCACGCTTCCTATGCCAGGAGTGCCGCTGCGAGTGGTTGTGTGAACTTCAGCGCCAAGCTTTTTCTGTATTTCTTCCTCGATGCTCACTGAGTTAGCAAACTCAAACCCCTTGGCGTTGCTCGTACTTGTCACGTTTGTCTTTACCCCATAGTCCTCGCTGAACGTGTTGGGGTATAGCGCTATCGCACGTTGTTGCACAGCACTTGTCAGTCCGCTCTTTACAATGTTGTGTTCAGGCGAACTGAAAGTCAACGACGTGGCTGTCAGCGGAACACGCAGCTCATAGCTGCCGTCGCTCTCTGTCAGCGTGCTGTAGCCGTTGGTTTCGGCAACACTCACCAGTACGCCGGAAAGTGGCTGGTGTGTGGTGGCATCCGTCACGATACCCTTCACCTCGCGCGTTGCGTCCTGAGCATGGACAGGTGTGTAGCTCATCACTGCCGCCACACAACAGCAACCTATTGCAACTCTCCGTAAAAACATATTCTTGAAAGTAATCATAACTCCATTATTCTTTATTCATTGTTCATTATTCTTTAGCACAGCGAAAAATGATTCTGTCTATGCGTAGCGTGGCGCCGTCGGTATTCGACTGTAGCTCCAGGCGTACCGTCGGAGTAGCCAGTCCCCACGAACAAGTAGTCAGACTGACATTCGACTGCAGCAGCACCTCGTTCACCGTAGTGCCGTCAACCGACTTCGCATAGCGGAATGGTGGTGAAGATATGACACCATTCTGGTCTGGCTGGCGTATGCGGCTCAGTACGCGCAGTGGTTTCTCTGTCTCAGCGATGGCCAGTGAGTCGCCGGCGGTAGCAGGAGCAAACACCGCATAGATGTTGTACTTTACCCCAGAAAGCAAGTCGGGTATTTTGAAACCAACAGCCACGCGTGCCGACGGATTCACGGGATTTACCTCAACGTAAGAATCGCCCGATACTTTGCCGTAGAACTTGTTGTTCGACGCCACTTGGACTATCGTCAACGGGTCAATGGCATTGATTAGTGTGTCCTGGCTCGATATGTTTTCTGCTTCAACACTAATGTCCTGCATGAATGTCAGGTATTTCGATATCGTTGCCGATGATGCCTTGCGCACTTGGCCATTGCTACAAGCAATTTCCGTAGTGCCATAAAATACGCCTCCCTCGTCAAACGGATGCTGGTAGACATAATAGTTGTCGGTAATACCGAGCAACCGCCGCTGCTCGTTAGTCAGTGCCTGTGTCGATACAGCAGAGTCTCTGAATGCCACGTCACTGTTTACTGTTCTGCTGAAGAATCCCCCGCCGATGATTGCCAGACGAGTATTCGTATATTGCATAGAGTCGCGTTTCAACACGTTTCTCGGATAGTTGAAATAGGGGGTGTATTCTTCCACGAGCTCATCCCATACCGTGTTTGTTGGTGCTATGAACCAATAGGTGCTGTCTTCTAAGTCTATGCGTCCATACTTGCTCAGCAGATCGTTGGTAAGCACCGTTACTGAGTCCATGTAGTGCGTCATTCCGTCAATAATCTCGCCCGGCACGCTCTGTGCCTCAACAAACTCGTATGTATTGTGGCTGCTCAGAAAACTATAGACGCTGTCAAGACCTTCCTCCATGTCGAGAGTCTCCAGGACGTTCGGCACGTAGTCAAGCTTACTGTCCATTGTGAACAGCAGGCCGTTGTCGCATAGAGTGTTCTTCTCTGTCAGCGAGTTTCTGCCCAACTGCATGCTTGTAAGTTTTGCATACTTATCGTTCATCAGCGTAATTGTCTGGTTAGTCAGGCTCGATACTGGATAGCGGTATTGCGCTATATGATTCATGATGAAACGACGTATCACCGTGTTTTCAGATGTGCGTACTCCAGCTTCCTGCTGACTGCGGAAAGACGCAATCAGCTCGTTTGTCTCCGACGTCGACAGCGCCGTATTCGTCGGAGCAAACACGGTAAATGTCTGACTACCGTCAAGCACAGTGTTGTACCCGCACGCTTCCAACACGCTGGCAAAATTCTCCAGACTGCTGTTGTCCTTAATGGTCTGCCACAGCGTTCCGCCCGCCGTCGTAGCCTCTTCATAGTGGTCGTTCCACTCGTCGCTACAGGAAGTCAGCGCTACGCTGAACAATAAAGAACAAATAATAAATAATAATTCTTTCTGTCCTTTAGCAGTTTTGCTTACTTTGTATATCATAGCTTTATTCTTTATTCATTATTCTTTAAGCCGCAGGCCGCTTACAACATCGGCTCCATGCTTCCCTCGTCGGTAATACCAAACACACTGCGCGGAACCAGTTCTAAGAAGTCCAGCATGAACTCATTGTCGTTTCCCTGCTTGGCCGACACACAGCGGATTCGCAGGTAGTGATCCTCGCCAGCGCTGATGTTCGCCGTACACAGCACCATGCGGTAGGTGTTGGACTGTCGGGCGAAGTACACATGGTCGTTACCACCGCCGTATGGGTAATGGTAGCCGCCTGTGGGCCCGCGATAGTAACCCTTGTTCTTCAGTTCCTTCTGATCAGTCGACAGCTCCAACTGTGTCATAGAGTTATAGTCAGCCTTCCAGTTCGATCCAAGGATAGACGCATCACTCAGGTTTTTTGTCATATCAAGAGGTATTCCCTGAGGCTTGTCATCATAGTATATCTGTGCGACACCGCGCGTAGGCTCTGCCGCGAATCCAAGGCGTATCTGCCACTGACCATCGAAAGGCACCGGCGGTAGGCGGAACGTGAAGTCGAAGTCCTTGAACAGGTTCATCTCGTCGCCCTCGTAGCTGTCGTACCAATCGTGCGGACGGCGGTAAACGAACCAGCTGCCTTCGTTGATGGTTACACCGTCAAGATAGCCGTTCGGGAAGTAGTAGTTACGGCCGTACTTTCCTGTCTCATCATAGTCTGGGTCGTTGTTCTTTACGCCATTGTTACGCTGGTTCAACCGTATGTCGTTAGTCATCAGCTCGGGGAAGATTGTTGAGAAATCCATACGTATCAAACCGTTGAACACCTCGTTGCGTGTCTGGTCATCGAATGCCAGTATGTCGCCAACATAGAAGTAGCGACCGTTAAGAGCATCTTGTTTGTAGTCACTCTCAACTGTAGGATAAATATACACACCGGGAATGTGGAACTCGTCATCCCATCGGCGGTTGACATAACGCTGGCCAATAATGCTTGTGCCTGCCCATTTGCGTACCGTCAGGCGTTCGAACTTCATCATTGTGTGAGGCAGCATCGTCTCGTACCAGTCAACGGGATTCATGTCGCGCGTCTCAATACCTATATCGTTATACGGAGTCAGATAGTTCCATCCCTTTACGTCACGCGTCAGCACGTGGTATGCCAGGAAGCGGTGCAGTGGGTTCTTCTCATGTGTGATATGAGCGAAGTCATGATAGCTTGCTGATGCATCCTCAGGATACTGCTCATCATATATCTCACATGCTTTCTGGTACAGTTGTTCAATAGTCGTAATGCCATACTTCTCTCTCAGTACAGAGTCCGTCGGCGTGAATACCGTGAAGCCAATGCGCTTCTCGTCGGGCACTGTTGCCGTCTCTTTGTTCACGTGCGACACATATCTGATGCGCGGATAGTTCTCCTTTATCCCGTCCCACTGCTCGTCGCGGTATTGGTACAGCACATTGGCAAAGCCGGCAGCTCGCATTGCCGACGCAAAGAGACTGATGTTCGGGTTCTGTTCCATCATGTCGAGAATCATGCGGTTCGAGCTCTCCAGCACTTCCGTCACCGGTTGTACAAATCCGTTCTCCACAGAGTCGTCTTGCAGTTCAAAGATAATGTGCGACGTGCCGTTCAGGAACACTACGGCATTGCCGTTGTCATCACTACCGTGACTCACCTCAATATATCGGCGGTTCATGTTCGATGTTGACAGCACACCGTCGTTCATGTCGGCAGTTGTGTACATATCCTTTACCAAGTGTGTGCGCACGAGTGTGTCACAGTCCTCGAATGACAGTTGGTCAAAACTGGTCAGTCCTTTCTTCCCCAAATAGTTCTGCATCGCTTCGTTCGTAGGCGCAAAACATGTGTATTCACCGTATGTTGACAGTAACTTTGTCATTCCAGTGCGCTCTATCAGTTTGTAGAACTCACTGAAATCATCGTGGCTCGCCAGATACTGGCTCATCATCTGCCCCTTGAAGGTATAGTAGTTTGATGTGTCGGGCTCGTCGCTACAGGAAGTGAAGAGTGAAGAGTGAAGAGTGAAGAATAAAGCTGCGCACAGCCACTTCACCGAACTGTTTATTTTTGTAATCATCATCATAATTCTCATTTTTCAGTTATCAATTCTTAACTATGCTGCTATTCTCTCCGCTGCCGAATGCCGGGTTCTGCTTTAGGTTCTTGTTCACCTTCAGCTCGTCAATGTGGTATGGCCAGTAAATAGCATCCATACGCGACAGCTTGCTTGACACGGCACCAGTTGCACCGCTGGTTCCCTTACGTGACACACAACCCACGAGGAAACTGGTATTATCATCGCGTTGTGAGCGCCTTACCAGATCGTACCAGCGTTTGCCCTCAAACATCAACTCTCGCTGGCGTTCGGCAAGAACAAGTGCACGCATCGATGACTTTGACGAGAACATATCCCAATCCAAGTCCTTCGTCTCCTTGCTGCAGTTGCTGCGCTTATTTATTGCGTTCACGATGGCGAATGCCTGGCGCAGCAGCGTATCTGCCTGCAGCCTCTCTGCCTCGCTCTCACCTTCTGGAGCCATCTCAACCAGCGCCTCCGCTTTCATCAGCATGACGTCTGTCAATCGATAGATAATCCAGTCAGAATGGTTCTTACCCTCGGTATACGTGCTGCCGTAGCTTCCCTGAATCTCAGCTTTCGTCAAGTCAACCATTGCCGACGATGTAGTGTATTTATTGATACCATACGTGTTCGACTGTCCTTGAACGGGCTGCATGTTCTCATAGAATCGTGTGTCGTTCTTCGACATAAATACTGTGAATGCCTCGTCGCTGATGTCCGTACCTATGAAGTCGGCGGGTCTCACCAGTCCTGGGAATGTTGTCGCATTGCCGTAGAATGAGTTCACCGCAGCGTTTGCCAGCATGTCGTCATCGTTCATAAAGACCAGTTCAAAGATACTCTCACTGCTGTTACCCGTTCCGAATATCTCTGAGAAGGCATTACCGTAGTAGTTGCCTGTCGACATATTGTCGTTTATCAGTGGGAAACCGTCAATGAGTTGAGAGTTAAGAGTTGAGAGTTGAGAGTTCTTTATTTTGTTCTCATACTCTATAAGCTTCTCGTTTATTATCATGTCTGCATAGCGCACACAGTTCTGATAGTCCTTCTTCCACAAATACATATCTGCCAGCATAGCGTGAATGGCGTCCTGAGTTATTCGTCCCTTCTGATAGTATGGCTGAGCCACCGGATAGCGTTTAACGGCTGTTGACTGCACACTCTCCAGGTCTTCTGTCAAAGCGGTCAGTATGTCGTCGAACGACGATGCTTCCACATCCATTTTCTGGTTGTCGTCCAGATAAGGCTCCGTAATGTAAGGCACGTCGCGAAACGTGCGTATCAGGTAGAAGTACATCAAGTCGCGCAACGCTGATACCTCAGCAATGGTTGCCGCCAGTTTGCTCTGTGTGTAGCTTGGATCACGTTCTGCCACCTGTGGTGCATAGCGCAGCACGGTGTTGCAGCGGTTTATCACGTTGTAGAAATCACCCCATTTGGCATAAGTGTTACTCGCATTGATATTCTCCTTGAAGACGTTGGCAATTTGTATGTTGTTTTCAAAATTCTTGCCTCCTACGATATTGTCGGAACGGAATTCTCCCCACACCATCATACGGCTGATGACAGCTTCCGTCTGCATTGAAGAGTAACATCCGGCAACCACGCCTTCAACGTCGGCCTCTTCATCCCAGTATTTGTCGAGCACGATAATCTCGCGCGGCTCAATTTGGAGGAAGTCGCTACAGGAAGTGAAGAGTGAAGAGTGAAGAGTGAAGAGTAAAGCTGCGCCGAGCCACTTCACCGAATTGTTTATTTTAGTCATCATAATCATAATTCTCAAGTTTTCATTTCTTCAAGTTTTCAATTCTTCAAAAGTCAACGGTCACACCCAGTGTGTATGACTTTGCCCTTGGTGTCTGACCACCGTCAACCGATGCTCCATATCCGCCGTATCCGACCTCAGGGTCAACGCCCTTGTACTTTGTGATGACGAACAGGTTGTTGGCGCTGGCATACATGCTCAGGCGGTTTACTCCCAGTATGCGCTTGATAGTCTTTTGGTCGAACGAATACGACAGCTGCAGGTAGTTCAGGCGCACAAACGATCCATCCTCAACAAAACGGTCGCTTACCAGTGTATTGTAGTTGGTCGAGGCACCATACATTGCGCGAGGTATGGTCGTTACATTGCCCTCCTTACGCCAGCGCCAGTTTACAGCCTTGCTCTGGTTGTTGTTCGATGACATAGCCTCTGTGTCCAGTCTGGCAATGTTCAGTATCTTGTTTCCTACACGGTAGTTGAACTGTGAATTCAACTTCCAACGGCCATAGTTTAGCGTAAAACCGAAACCACCAGTGAGCTTTGGCAGCGATGACCCCAGATAGACAATGTCAAGTGAGTTTATCTGTCCGTCGTGGTTGATGTCCTCGTAGATGGCATCGCCTCCCTGGAACTCATAGTTCTTACCCGTGGCATCGTGCGAATAGTTGTACATCATACGCACGGGCTTGTTCTCATCGTCGACAACGATTTCTCCCGTTTCGCTCAACACGTAGGGCGCCGTGTGGCCTTCGGCAACAAACTGCAGGCGTTCCTCGTTGCTCATGTCCACGAATGTTTCGTACTGGTACTCGTAGACACCTTTGTAGCGGAATCCGTAGATGGCACCGAAGGGATTATGTAGCTGTACACGCTGCAGCACCTCGCGGTTGTTATAGTCGAAATCCGAGTTTAGCGATTTCAGTACCGTCTCGTCCATTGTCAGTATCTCGTTCTTGTTGTTGCCAAAGGCGAAGTTCACATCGGCAAAGAACTTACCGATTTTTATCAGCTTGTTAGTGTTCAGGTTCAACTCCCATCCAATGTTTCGCATAGAGCCCACGTTGCTGTATGTCAGTGTCGGGAAACCCGTACTCGACGGAATGCTCACATTCTCCATCAGCATATCGCGGCGTGTACTGTAGTACCACTCAGCCTGCAGTGTGATGCGGTCGTTTAGCAGTCCCAGGTCGAAGCCCACGTCCCACGTCGTCGTCGTTTCCCATCGTAGGTCGGTCAGTCGGATATTCTCCGGCTTCATACCACCCATGTTGATGTATTTTGTATCGCTGCTGTAAATGCTCTCATACAGGTAGTCGCGGTTGGGCTGGTTTCCCACCCGCCCCCACGACGGGCGTATTGCCAGCATCGATATCCACTGCTCTTCGCTGTCGTTGTTTACTCCAACCAGCTTCTGGAACCACGGCTCGTCTATGATGTTCCATCTGAGCGACACAGCAGGGAAGTAGCCCCACTGGCGTTCGGGACCAAATTTCGTAGTACCGTCAGCCCGAAGCGAGAAGTCCACCATATAGCGTCCCTTGTAAGCATAGTGGGTTGAGAAGGTGTAATACATCGAACGCCACTCGCTGAAGTTTGAGCTCATACCCGTCACACGGCCGCCACCTATAGGGGAAATGATGCCGCCAGATGGAAGTTTCGTGGCGTCTGTCGACTGTCCATTCGAAGAGCCGCTGGTCAGCTCGAAACGTCCCATTGCCATCAGAGAGTGATCCTTGTTGGCAAAGTATGGAATGAATGTCAGCGTCTGCTTAGTGTTGAATGCCACGCTCTTTGAGCTCGCCGCGTTGGCATTGTTCACACCATTGTTCCACGACAGCGTCACCAGCTCCTTCGGGTAGAACTTGTCAACATATTCATTAAAGATGTTCATATACACGCGTCCCTGCCAGTTTAGCTGGTGATGATCCTCGTCCATACCAAGCAGGCGGTAGTTCAGTTCCAACTCTGGCGTTATGTCGTAAGTGCGGTCGTCGAACTTTGCCAGCTTTGCCGATGCCACAGGGTTGACATACGACTTTTGTTCACCATCGAACACACTTGGCGCCGACTGTAGCATCGTGTAATATTTCTCAGTATTCTGTCCCTGCAACGGATGGCCTACAGGGTACTGTTCGTAGATGCTCATGTTTGGCATCTTCTTGTAGGCAATGCTCAACAAGTCGTCATAATTACGCTCAGTGTCAGTATATGTCAATGCGAAGTTTGTCGAGATTTTTATGCGCTCCGAGACATAGTAGTCAAGTGCCACACGCGTCGAAAAACGGTCTTGCTTCTGTTCTATCACCGAGCCCGTCTCGTGGTCGTAGCCTCCGCTTATTCGGAACGTCGCTTTCTCGCCTCCACCGGTAACGCTCAGATAGTGGTTTTGGCGCAAACCCCACTGTGTCACCGCATCCACCCAATCCGTGTTGTTGTTATACTGCTCGTATTCAGAGAAAGTTGGATCGTAGTTCAGTTCGCGGATGTCGGATGCACCATCGTCCTGCTGTGGGTTGAAGTAGCTCTCCTTCAGCAGCATCGTGTAGTCATCGCCACTCAACATCTCGTAACCCTTCGGCTGGTACGTTTCTGTCAGGCGCAGCGAGTATGTCAGTTTCGGAGTACCGCGTGAGCCACGTTTCGTCGTAATCTCTATCACACCGTTAGCACCCTGTGAACCGTAGATGGCCGTCGCTGCAGCATCCTTCAATACCGTTATCGAGGCAATATCCTCGGGGTTTACGTTCAGTAGCTGTGCAAACTGCTCGTCGTTGGCGTTCGTCACGTCAAAGTTATTCATGTCAACATTCCATGTGTTACCATTGACAACAATCAACGGGTTGGAGTTTGTCAGCGTCGAGATGGACGATGCACCGCGCAGTCTCATCGAAGTGCCCGCCCCCAGATTGCCAGAGTTCGCCACGATGTCCAGTCCGGCGATTCGTCCCTGCAGGGCCTCGTCGACGGTGGTCAGTCCCAGGCCCTCAAATTCCTTCATGTCGATGGTCTGAGTGGCATACGATATCTCACGCTCGGGGATGGCCAGTCCACCACCGTTCAGTTTCTTCTTCGACGTAATGGTAACCTCCTTGATGGTTGTCTGAGATGTCATCTTTATCTTATATGCCTCGCGGTCAATAGGCAGCGTCTGTGTCTTGCAGCCAACGTAGCTGAACCGCAACTTGTCCTTCGCATTGCGGATGTGCATCGAGAAGTTTCCGTTCATATCCGTCGTTGTTGCCTCTATGATACGTCCAGTACCGTCAATCTCGCACACCGACACTCCCATCAGCTCGCCCATGTCGTCACTCACCGTGCCATGCACGTTCTTTATCTGCGCTTGACAGATTGAAGATTGAAGATTGAAGATTGAAGATTGGAGCAAAAATGCTAAGATCAGAAATCTTCTAAAGAAAAACTTATGTTTAATAGTGTTCATTTCCATAGTTCACTGAATTTTCAATTTTCAATCTTCAATTTCATCACCTCTTCCTTCCAACTCGTCAGTTGGCTTGCATCGTAAATCAGCGGTCCGTCAATGTGGTGTACCACCACGTCGCTCGCATTGTAAAGCATTTCGTTGTGGTTGGCATTATTGGCGTTTTGCACCCAGTACTCACGGCCCATTCGGTTATACATATCCGCGCCGGTTGTTATCACGTGGCGAGTGTTCCCCATCAGATCGACGATACTCATGCTCTTGTCGTCGGCGGTCACCTGCAGACTATAGAATCGCTTGTTCTTCTGGTTCAGCGTCGATGTTTCAAACTTCACGTTGTTCACAGGCGTGCCGCTAATGAAGACTGAATTGTCCTGTATATGGTACTTCATAAAGTCCAAAATCCTGTTGGCTATAATTTTCCGAGCTTCCTTCAGCAGCTTAGCATCCTTGGCTATGGTGCGCCACTCGCCCAGTGTGTCTGCCAGTGCCTCGTAGTCGCTCCAGTAAGGAAGATACCCCTGTTCATGCAGGTGCTCAATGTCCGTGTTCTTTGGCACATATACCGTGTAGTCGTATGCATCAAACAGCGAGCAGTTGAACGAGTCGACCGGTGAGTATCCGCCCATGCGGTTCTTCATCAGCGTGTTGACGGCGCCGCCCTTTGTCATCAGGTCAAAGAACAGCGAGCAGTCGCTCCTCCCCTTCAGCAGCGAGTACAGCGAGCGACGGCTGCCCAGGGGCAGTTGCTGCTCTACGACGTAGCTCTTTCCGTTGCCCGTCGTTGTCTGGTCATAGATGGTACTTACCGTAACCGGTTTTTGCTGTTCTATCTGCAGTCCGCCCTCAATGGTCATCAATCCCTCGCGTCCGGCATTGGCCACGCGTATGGTGCTACCTCCCTTCGTACGGTAGTATTGGTGACCGCTCTCTAATGAGTCAATCACTATCAGGTTGTCCAGCAGGTCGCGCAGTCTGTTCTCCACCTGACTGTCGTTGGCGTCATTCAACTCGCCTTCCAGTTTCGTTCCTGTGGCAATGTCGTAGTTGTAACGGTGGGCGCCGACTCGCTGTCGCACGGTGTCCCAGTAGAACTCATAGAGTACCGATGTGGTACCACCGTAGGTACAGGGGTCTACGTATGTCAGCATTGCCGTGTTCGTTGGTATGATAAAACTGTAGTACGAGTCCATAGAGTTCAGGTAGGGTTCAAACTCCAGCTTCTCTATTGCCCAGTATATGATGTTCATCGTCGTCTCATTAACCAGTGCCGGAAACGATACCGAACTGTAGGCTGCGGGTGTAAACACGCGGTTCAGCAGGTAGACCACGCCGTTACACCCCATGAAGCATGAGTCCACATCCTTCGTCGTGATGCCTATGGGTACCTTGTTGGTGTTGTCGACGATATTCTTGAACTTCGAAGGCACACTTTCTGTAAACGAGCGCACCAAGTTGATGTCGAGCAGCTTCACCAGCACCTTCATCGGCACCCGTTCCCAAGCGCCGTACATATCCTGCAGCGATCGCCCATCGTTGTTCCACCAACGTGTCAGCGCATCGTTCGACGGCACCAGCAGTGCTCCGGCGTCATAGTGCAGGTCGCGGCCTGCCGTGTTCGAGTACATATACTGGTTCCATCCCGGGTCAAAGGCCAGCATGGCATCTACCGGCTGTCCGTTGGGGTCAGTGTCAAGCGTACCGCCTTCACTCTCAGGATAATCCTTCACGTTGCTGTTCTGCGAGAAGTACTTCAGCGTATACACCTTCTCTTCGTTGTTCTTCAGACGGTTGTACTCCTTCGTAGCACCTTCGTCATAGTATGGTGCCGAGAATCTGTCGAGCAGCGATGCAAACAGCTGCATGTTCCCATGCTTGTGTACAATCTCGGCCATATTGTCGGCAGCCGTCGGCAGTCCGTCAACCTTGTGTATATATCCGTTCTTGCAAGTGATGTCGCGCTCTGTCACCTTTCGTCCGTTCACCCATGCATCGCCTGTCGATGTCGACACGCCGTTGGTAAGTATCGCCAAGTCCTCGTCGGTTATCTTGTTGTTGCGCATAAACACGGGCAGGAAGTGAATCATCGGCTTCGCCGTATTGTCGCTCAGCAGCACTATCGGGCTGCCTGCCTCACGATACTCCTGCCAGTATTTTGTATCAGGCATTCTGTCGGCACTCATGGTCGTTACTGAGTCAAACACTGAAGCGGCCGTAGGACGTCGCATGCACTGGCCCTTCAGCGGTTTCGGTCCGCTAACGCTGCTCAGCAGCTCAATCAGGTAGGCATTGTTCACCATCGAGCTGTTCAGCACCACTTTCTTCTGTCCCTCCGACAGTCCCTCGTAGCTTGTTGTGCCCCACGTGCCTTTGGCCAGCAGGTCGTTATACACGGAGTCGGTGGCCACAAACAGCGTCTTCGAGCCCGTCTGGCTGAGCACGTTCTTCTGTCCCAGGTCATCAATCAGCCGCAGCGTGTACTTGTAGTTGCCGTCGCGGCTCAGCCAATCGTAGATGCTGCTTCCCAGCCACGACGGCTCTTCCATCAGCTCATCTTTCTCGCTACAGGCGGTAAAGGCCGTTACTATGGTGCAGCCTATCATACATCCTGCAGCAAGGACTCTTAGCTTTCTTTTTGTTTCCATATCGTTAGTACTATTTTATAATCATCTTCGTTGAAGCGCTTTCGCCGCCGTTGATGGCCTGTATGATGTACAGTCCCGGCAATATGTCGGCGGGTATCTGGTAGTCTCCATCGCGCATCAGGCTCTGTTGGTACACCACTTTTCCCGACATATCAATCAGCCGTACCGGCACCTGCCACTGCGATGCGGCAGTAATGTGAATTGTCACGTTCTCGCCGCGATTCACCACGCCGCGCTCTGGCTCTACCGAGAAGTGTACGGCCTCATTATCCATTTTCCATTCTTGCTCAGGCAAGCGTCCCTGTGGGCCGAGCGGTCCATTGTCAATTGAAACAATGCCTGTGGTTGGCCTTTTGAAGTCTGGGTCGCGCACCGTCGAGCGGTAGTTATACCACTTCAACTGCGCTTTTGCCGGCTGGTAAACGTTGTCGCCTATTTTCAGCCGATAGTCGAAATGTGCCTTTCGTGTTTCTTCACCTTTATATATATAGTCGGTGTTGCATACCATCAGTATCACCACGTTGTTGGCTGGCACGCCCTGTAGCTGCATCACCACGTCGCCCTCGCCCTCCACGGGTTGTGAGTAGTAAATCTTTCCCTGCTTCGTGCGGTAGCACAGCATCGCCACCATATTCTTGCCCATTGGCTTGAAGTGTACGCTGATAATGTCGCCAATGTTGCCGCTGACGTGCAGCGGTATCTGATTGGCTCCACTCCACCCCGGCGTCGTGCGCCATTCAGGGCGCCACCAGCCGGTGCTGTCCACCTCGTCACACTTGTACATATTTGCGTATGGCGTAGCCTTCCACGGCTCCACCTTCTTCCAATAGGGGCTCCACTCCTGCTGAATGGTTACCAGCCAGTTGTCGTCGAGCAGCTTGCGGCAGGCGTTCGACCACTGGCCAACATCGATCATTGCCTGGCGTGCCCTGTACTCCATAATCATGTGTCGCATCTGCTTCTCGCCCAGCGAGTCGGCCATACCTTCAAGCACGCGACCCTTGCAGTAGCGCCATATCCAGGGAATGCTGCCGCGCCCCATTATTTCGCTCAAGAAGTGTGGGAACAGTTCGCCATACTGTACGCCACCCAGCAGGTTGCGCCAGGTACATACCTGTCCTGAAGAGCCATACATATTGACGCCCTCGGCAGCCGGACCGCCAAAGGTGTCGTCGAGCAGCCATCCCGAGTAGCACTCTATGGGCATAAAAGGTGCTATCATGTTGCCGGCACTCAGGTAGCCCATGCTCTCAGGCGTCTTGCCGCTCTTCACCAGCTCTGCTTCTCCCTGCAGCCATGTGTTGCCGCCCTCGTGGAACCAGGCACTCTGCTTGCAGCCTTCCAGATCGGCGAAGGTGGCGTGTATGCCCTCGTGTACGCATGCATTCTGCTGGCCAATGCGGTCGTTGTATGTGCAGTTGGGGTCGAACGATGCAATGGGGTAGTAACTCAGCAGCACCATTGGCCACGACTGTCCGTTATAGCCCGTAGCGCTCTGCCAGCCACCGAGGGCGGTATTTGGCTCATTGTCGGTGCCCACGCCGCTGCCATATCCGTATACCTGGCTGTAGTAGCCGTTGCGCGCACGCTTGTCGGGCGGCCATCCAAACACGTCGCGGAAGAATGCGAAGTCCTCGTCCATCTTTTTCACCAGCAGCACCAGTGAGGTGTCGGTGATGGCTTTGTTGGCCTTGGGGCCGACAGCCACGCTCCACCACTCGCCGTGACGTTCACGTGCTACGTTCATTTTCTCTGGCAGACGGCCTTTCGTGGGAGCCGACAGTTTGGGGTACTCCCAGCGGAAGTCGTAGTTCAGTGTCGGCTCGTACTTGGGCCAGGAGTAGCTCACCGAGGGGTCGGTGTATCCCATCATCTGCAGCTCACGCAGTCCGCAGGCCTTGCTGCTGCTCATATAAAGACGAATGGCGGTAGTTGATATCTGCACTTCGGTAACCGAGAGCATCTTGTCGTCGGCTGTAGCAAGGTTGTCACCGCGCTGCCATTGCGTGCCGTCCCACCAGGCCACGTATGCCTCAGTAGGAATCAGCACGTTGACATCATCGGTAGCCCAATACGCGCGAACCTCTTTTATCTTCATTACCTGTTTCCATTCCATCTCAACGTAAGCCTGCAGTCCAAACGACTCATCATTGGTGTAGCTCGACCAGAACTTCACACTGCCGCCATATCGGTTATCGTTCAGCAGCTTTGTCTGTTCAGCGTTGCTGTTGACCGATGCCGTCACTTGGGGTGACTGCAGCGACAGATTGCTGACGTTTTGGCTGTGTGCTGTTCCCGTTATCAGGAGAAGTAGCAATGAGATGAGTGCAGAGATTGTAGATTTCATTGTAGTTTTTAAGTTTGTGCAGCAAAGTTAAGTCATTTTTCAGTACCAAACAAACTTTTTTGAAGAAATTTTCAGTAAAACCATCATTTTTTTTCTGGCGCTGAAAAGATAGTCCAAACGAGCGAAAATATCGTCCAAATCGCAGTTTTTTCTGGCTTTTCTCTTGCACGTTTCGATAATTCTTCTTATTTTTGCAGTGAACTAAAAGCACAACTGTCCGATAGCTTCACATCAACTATTATTTATAACCACAAAAAAAAAACAATTATGAGAAAAAAAACTACTTTTAGAACGCTGTTGTTGGCAGTCATCTGTCTGCTGACGAGCGTACAGGTGAAGGCACAGTATTCTGGTGAGGTTTCGCAGTATCCCACTACTGACTACTCTGCTTCTAATTTCGAGTTTCCGTTGTCGGGAGTGGCAGCTGCCCTGGATACCGATGCAGAGACACTCGCAGCTGCAATTACGGCCTACATTACTGCCGAGACTCCCGATCCCATCCTATTCTATTCCGTTGTCGACGGTGCCGACCAGCCCTGGGATGCTGCCACCGAGGCCGAGAACCACGGTTTCTGGATGGACACTACTGGTAATCCAGTAGGCTGGGGCGACAATGCCCGTTTCTATGCAAGCCCACGTGTGGATACCGACAACGACGTCTTCGCTTTCTATTGCGGTCAGATGCCTGGCACCATGCAGGCTGGCGACGTTGCTACTGCTACCCTGAAGCTGAAGTTCAACGGCAAGGAGGCTACCTTCGCCCTGACACTCAATGTTATTGCCAAGCCCACCTTCGACGTGCCTGAGCCCATGCTCATAGAAAAGCAGCTAACCATTGTCGGCGAGCAGGAGAAGGTGGTTGAGCAGTTCCCGCGTGGCGGCTACGACAGCGATGCCGTTGAGGTTGACATCCAGGAAGCACTCGCGCTGCTGGGCATTACCAACAAGGAAGGTATGGCCGAGAATATCGGTAAAGTGCTTTACACAACCTGGTACAACAGCGGTGACGTTGAGCAGGGTGGTGGCATGAAGAAGGACTCGCTTACCAACGTGCCTACTGCCGGAGGCCACGGTTTCTGGTTCCGTCCCGTTGACAACGCCCAGGGCGAGAAGGACGGTGAGGTGGCTGCTGCTGGTTGGGGCGATGTCGACCGCTTCTTCATAGAGAATTTCACCTACAATGCAGAGAACGGACTGCTGACCGCTTACTTAGGCCAGTACCCTGGCTCGTGCAAGGAGAACGAGACTTATTTCGCATACGTGTACATTATTTATGGTGAGAAGGCATACCGCATCAAGTACACCCTGAAACTGGGCGAGAAGGAGGCTGGCAACGGTCTGGCCGACTATACCAAGGTGGGCGAGGGTGCCGCTACCGTTGAGCAGTCGCCCACCGACGACTTCTCCACGTCGCAGGTAAACATCGACGTTGAAGCCATTGCTGCCGCACTGGGCTGCGAGGTGAGCGCACTGGGTGTCTACGTACTCGACGATAAGGACAACTTCGGAGGATCTACCGCCAACAACGGCGGCTGGTGGCTGAACGACGCCGGCACTGTCGTGGCATGGGGCGCTGGCTCCGTCTTCTTCATCGAACCGCCTACTGCCAACGACTGGAGCGTGGTCAACGTGGGACAGTACCCCAATACGCTGACTGTGGGCGACGAGGTGAGCGCAACGCTGAACTTCGTCAACGGCACCAACTACTATCCATACACCATCACGCTGAAGATTGTGAATGCACAGACCCAGGAGCAGAACTTCGAGAACGTGGCCACACGCACCTTCGTCCTGCAGAGCCTGGTCGACAACAGCTATACGCCCATGGACCTCGTGACCATTGCTGCCGAGGACATCGAGGCTGCCATCGGCACCACCTCACCCGTGTTCTACGGACTGGCTCCCGACTCACTCGCCGCACAGACTGGCGAAGTCTACTCGAAGAAATGGAGCTGCGACCCGAAGCCCGGTTTCTGGCTGGCCAAGGACGGACGCGTGTCGAAGTGGGGCGGCGAGTCACCTGTGGGCATCTGCTGGGTCGACAACAGCATTCTTCGCTTCTTCCAGTATCCCAATGCCAACAGCGTGGGCGATACCTTCACCACACAGCTCTTCCTGGTCAACGAGGAGACCAACAAGATGATCACCATCAACGTCAGCCTCTCATTCGTAGAGACCCTGGAACAGAAGGAAGTCGTGGGTCAGGAGAATCTCTTGCTCCCCGTCACTGTCGATGGCAAGGACATCGAGATCGACCTGTCGAAGGCTGCCGAGGCACTTGGCGTTACTGTCGCCGACCTGCTCAGTTCAGAGAACTACTACCTGCGCGGTATGAAGAACGGTGTCTATGGCGAGGCTGCTAACGCCGAGAACGGCCTGGCATTCTCTGCCGACGGCGGCTTCGATGCTTACGGCAGCATCTACTTCTCAATAGCCAAGAGTGGCGACAAGGCGGTGCTCAACATTGGCAGCAACGATGAGGTGGCAGCCGACTACAGCGTCGACGGACAGTTCTGCTTCGAGATTGGCAACAAGCAGTATGTCTACTACGTCAAGTTCCTGTCTGAGGCTTTGTATCAGGATCTCGTGCAGGGTATCAGCAGCGTAAAGGCCGCAATCAACGACGGTAACATCTACGACCTGCAGGGTCGCCAGGTAAAGGCCGCCAAGAAGGGCCTCTACATCCAAAATGGCCACAAGGTTGTGATTAAGTAAGCAACAAGCATACCAAAGAAAACGGAGACAGCCATGCGACTGTCTCCGTTTTTTGTACCGTTCAGTTTCATAAGCAATGTGGCAGGAATCTGGTACGTGACACAACCGACTGGTTCCATATTCCTGACGGCCTGCATCATGTTTGTTATGTGTGTTTTATGTGGTCATTTGGTCATTTGGTCATTTTCGATTTCGGAAACGCGGTCATTGCTCACTATATATAAATATAGAATATTTATATTATAGTGGCGGTTTTGACAGCATCCGTTTTCGATTTTGACAAATGACCAAATGACCGCACAAGTGTCAATCATCCAGCTAAGATATGCCATCTGAGGATGCCAGATGGCATATCTGGCACCCTCAGATCTATGATTTTGTCCGTATGTTACTGATAGATGATGAAGTCGGTGAGTGTTGCCCACGAGCGGTTGTTGCTGTAGGTGGTCTGATAGACGGCGACGCCGACGGTGGGCGTTGTCAGCTCTATGGGCGAGCCGGGCATGTTCTGCCACTGCTTTCCGTCGCGGCTGGTGCGGGCAAAGAGCTGGTTGCCGCGCCGCTCGAACTGCAGCAGGGGGTCAAAGTCATAACCCTTGTAGTTGGGGAACTGCGGACGGCCATGGGGGCTGAGCACGGTGAACATGTTGCCGCAGTTGTAGAGCGGGAAGGCTCCCAGCTGGTAATAGGTGTCGCCGTTGGCTATCAGCAGGCCGCCTTCGTTGTACCCCTTGACACTGTGGTCCTGGAGTCCCTCCATATCGCTGACACGCACCATCGCGACAAAGTCGCCAGTAAGCTCTCTAACTAATTGTGCGCCGTTCGATAGCGGGGCGGCGTTGAAGTCGGCAGTGGTGGCGCTGAGCCTATAACTCGGGGACACTCCGCTGACGGCTTTCATTGTCGGCGAGAGGGTGAAACGGCTGTCGGGGTCGCTCTCATCGAAGTCATCATCGCCTAATGAAGATTGAAGATTGGAGATTGAAGATTGAGAGTAGAGGGCGGCTACTTCCTCGGCTGTGGTGGCCGTGGGCGATATGCTGAGACTGCTGATGTAGCCTTTGAAGAAGTTGGTACCAGCGGCATCGGCGCCGATGGTTAGCTGTCCCTCGGGACGTATCATCAGGAAGTTATTCTGCTCGTGTAGCAGACGGCCGTCAAGGTAAACACGCTCCATCCATCCGTCGAAGGTCACCAGCCAGTGGTGCCACTGCCCGACGGCGCTACTGACGGCATCGGGGGCGCCGTAGCTCTCAAACGACCCGTTGTGGTTCACCAGTCCTGCCTGAGGGTCGCTGCCTAAGCGCAGCTCGGTAGTGGCAAGGTCGGCACGCGATGATGACAGCGACGCAACGGTCTGCACGGCACCGCCCTCTGTCTGCAACAGCCAGACACTGATGGTATAGGGGCTGTTGTAACGGTACTCGGTGGGTAAGGGAGAGGCGACCGTCAGCGACTGCGACCCGTTGAAGAACAGTGCCCAACGACCATCTTTGATACGGGCACGCAGAGACTTGTTGGCGTGCATACCGGCAACCTCAGTGACATCGAACGGTGCCGTACGGCCTTGAGCCAGGTGGCTGACATCAAACGACAGGGTGCTGCCAGTCCTGTCGGCGGCCTCCACGTCCTTACGGTGCATGCCCGGATACCCATCATTGCTCTCTACGCTGACGTCGGGCAGCAGGGGGGCTTTCTGCCAAATCTTGACGTTCCAAATGGCAGGTATATGACCGTTTTTCTGAGTATCGGTGATGGTAATGCGCAGATAGCGGGCCTTGGTCTTTCCCTTGTCAATCATTGGCGAACCCTGCATGGTATTGGCTGTGCGGTCGGCAAAGAGCGTCCACTGACGGCCGTCGACAGAGGTCTCTATCTTGTACTGATAGAAGAATGTGGCGTACTCAAACTGTGTCCACACCTCCGTGAACTTCTGCACACGTCCGAGGTCTATCTGCAGCCACTCGTCATGATGCTTGCCGATTGCCCAGTTGGTGCCATCAGCCTTCCACAACGTGGCGTTGTTGTCATCCACCGCATATTCGGGCTTGAACCAATCGTCGTAGTAGGAGGAGGCAGTCACCTTCGCGCCAAAGGCGAGGTTTTTGGAAGTGAAGAGTGAAGAGTGAAGAGTGAAGAATTTGCTTCCGCCGTGCGTAGGCTGAATGGGCAGGATATTTCCGTCGCCATCGAACTTCATTTCATCGATACACACCTGACGGTTGAAACCGTGCACGCTTCTGGGCAGGTTGTGGCGATGGTAGACCATGTAGTAACGACCATTCTCCTCAAGAATACTATGGTGGCCAGGACCGTGAACCGTCTGGTCGGCATTGGTCTCAAGGATGCAGCCCTTATACTCGAAGGGACCCATGGGGCCTACGGTCGACGTGGCATACTGTACGCGGTATGTGTGGTCGTGACATGAGCCCGATGAGTAAGTGAAATAGTAAGTGTTGCCACGCTTAAACACAAAGGGTGCTTCGAAGATGTCCTTCAGCTCAGTGTTGGGAATGAGACGCTTTTCGCCAAGACTGGTGCCGTTGATTTTCGTCACACCGCAGCCGAAGCCTTTGTAGATGCCCCAGGTGCAAAAGTACAGGTACTCCTGACCATCATCGTCGCGGAACAGCTGCGGATCGAGCGTGATGACATTGTGTACGAAGCGGTCGGGAACCAGCACGGCATCGTCGGCCCCCAGGCAGTTGCGCCACGGGCCTACAGGCGACTTGCTCTCACCTACAAGGACCTCACAGGGACGGCAGTAGTAGTAGCGATAGCTGCCATCGGGCTGCTGAACTACGTCGGGAGCCCACACCACCTCGGTGGTGGGCCAGTTCATAACGATGTTCTTCCAGTTTACAAAGTCCTTGCTCACCCACACCTGTGCCGGACCGTAGCCGTTGCCGGTACCGTCGGTGGTGGCATACAGGTAATAGGTATCGCCAAACTTACGGATAGTGGGGTCGGCAAAGTAGCCCGGAATGAAGGGATTGGCAGCGCCAGGCGAGTTCCATGACTGCGCGTCAGCGGCCACTGCCGATACCGACAACAATAGAACTGTAAGAAGTCTGTTCATATCACTTCACAAAAACTTTGAACTTCTCTCACTTAATCACAACTTTCTGTCCGTTCATTATATAAAGGCCTCTCTTCGTCGGCTTACCACGGAGCTTCATACCGTCCACGGTATACCATGAACCAGCTTCATTGTCAATTACCCATTTTCCATTATCAATTGCAATAACGCCAGTAGCGGGGTCGGTATAGTCGGTGCTGACGAGCGTGGCTGAGGCAGCAGAGCCGCCCACGGTGATGTTGAACACGAAGTTGGCATTGGCATAGACGTTGCCCTTCTGACGATAGCGCAGCGTCTGACGAATGGTGTACTTGGAACCTTCGGGGCAACGGTCGGGATACTGGCCGATTGAGAAGGTGAGCAGCGAGGGATAGAACTCGGAGAACACACGACTGGCACTGTTGCCGTAGTCGGTAACCCCGCCGGTAGCTGTAAACCAGTGGCCGTAGCCGTTGGCGGTGCTGCCCTTCTGTATGAGTGTGCCGTTGGCATCAGCGGCATAGAACGATATCTTGCCGAGAGCGACGCCGCTGGCGTTCCACGTCTGCATCTTTGACGCAATGACGGTGGGCTGCAACTGTAGGGCGGTGCCGAGGGCAGCCGCTGCACGGCCGCCAACGGTAATGGTGGTGCCACTGTAGTACTGAACATCGCGGGGGAAGGTGACGTCGTAGGTGAAGGTGATGTCGCTCACATCGCGTCCGTCGAGGATGGCAGAGGCATAGACGGTGGCTGAGGTGGCGATGTCGGTGCCCTCGAGCGAGAAACGGTAGGGCCACATGTCGTCGTTACCAATCTTCTCGTCCCAACGGTGAGTGATATAACCTGACAGGGCGGGGGTGACCACGAGCCACAAACGGCTGACACCCTCGGGAACGGTCATCTGGTAGGACGCTGTCTTGACGCCACGTCCCTGACAGTAGACGCTGTCCTCGGAGAAGTAGCGTCGCGAGCCGTCAGCCATCAAGGCTACATAGCCCATGCGGAAACCGCGCCAGGATGCGTTGCCATCGGTTGACACTTGATACTTGCGATTAGACACTTTCTCCCACTGTGTGTCGCCGTTGAGGAACTCGCCCGGGTCATTGTCGAGAAGTGCCGAACCAGGATTAAGACCGGTAAGGTTGGTCTTGACAACGGTGCCAGACTGTGGAACCTCCAGCGGAATGACGTTGAAGCCCGCCCCCTGTGGACAGCTGGCAAGAGCAACCTGATACTCATCGTCGTCGGTGAGCACGCAGCGGTAGTTGAAGTCGCCGATATACGGATTGCGGTAAGGCTTGCAGGCCTCGATATCCCACGTTGCCAAACGGCTGGCATAGTCGAAGTAGAGTTTGTAGAGGTCGCGCACCGACAGATTCTTGAGCTTCATCAGCGCCTGATTGAAATCGCTGCCCTTGCCTCGCGACTGTCCGGTCATCGGGGTGTTCCATACCTGGGCAACGGTGGTCAGGTCGTTGTAGTACTGATTGATGAAATAGTGGAACCAGTAACTCTGGTAGCGGTGCCACTCGTGGGAGTAGGCATAGTTGTGGGAGTTGCGGAACACGCCGATGCTCTGGTCGAACATCAACTCAGGGTACGACTGTGCCGCCTGCCACTGTGCCGTCTGCTCCCAGATGGCCTGCCCGTTGCCACAGGCAAGGTGGAAGCCAGTGTTGTCGGTAGAAGAGTCCTGATGGCCGCTGTGCTCGGCGTAGCACATATAGTGGAACGAGTGACCTACCTCGTGAGCCACCGAGTGACCGACGGGCTTACAGGTGGCAGAGTTCAGCCACAGGGCACTTACCTGATAGTCGTAGCCGCCGCCATAGCAGGCCCAGTCGCCAGGCTTGGAGTAGTTCATAAGAACCATCACCTTATATTTATTGAGGTTGGAGTTGACGGGATCGACAAAGCCCAGCTTATTGATCTCCAGGTCGAAGAAGGCCTCACACTTCTGCAGCAGGTCGGGAATGTCAACATAGTTCCAGTCGCTCTTCGACAGTTCGTGGGGTTTCTTGTTTCCGTAGTACTTGTCCCAGAAGATGATGACATTGTCACTCTCCACTGAGCGCGACTTCGACCAGGTGTACTTATTGTCGGGGTCACTCTCCTTATAGAGCAACGAGTCGCTGGGCCAAGGGTTGCGCCACTCATTGGGAATGTACACCGTTTTCTGCGCTGCCGTCTGCAGGCAGAAAGCTGCGACAAACATAGCTAAGGTAAAAATCTTTTTCATTGCTATTCTTTTGTTATTGAGTTAATTCGGATTTGGTATTGCTGCGATGAGATAGGTCATGTGGGTGAGCCGGTTCTTCAGCCAATTGTGCATCTTCTCCAACTCGGTGTCGAACTGCTTGCCCTTGAGAGGCCAGCGGCGGAACTCACGATCGATGGCTCCAGTAGCGCGAAGCTCGTCAACATATTTCATACACTCGCCCCATGCATGTACAACGAGAGAATCCTTGGTGGCAGCCCACTGCGCCTTGTAGGCCTTGACAAACTCCTTACAGCCAAAAAGGTTGGTAAAGAACTGCGAGGGATGATACTGCCCATTGCGCTTCAGAGGGTTGGTGCCCATAACGGTCTCACGGAAGTCGGAGAAGAAGTTGTGGCCAGTAGTCATCTGACTCCAGTCGAAGTCATAGCCGGCATCGAAGTCCCACAGCGGTCCCATCACCCAGGGGCCGTCGCCATCCTTGTGCATATATATGGAACGCGGAGCTTCCAGCTCGACGTTGTAGACAAACTCCTGCAACTGCAGGTACTTGATGAACGACGGAATGTCGAGCTGACGTTCTATCTCAGCGTAGTTTTTCTCCTTAATGGCCTGCTCCAGCAGGGCAAAGACTGCCTTAACGCTATCGACGGTGTTCTTGGTGAATTTTTCGTCATCGGGGTATTTCACACTGACGGGCAGACGGTACACGCTACTCCAGAAATTATCGTTGGCACCCGGATTAAGCTCAGGACCGTCGTCCCTGTCGAGTGAGATGAGGATGCCGCGTTCATCGCTGACATTTACGCGATTGCTGTTCTGCTGAACCTGCTCGGTAAGCTGGTAGACGCCCTTGTAGTCGCCGTTAAGGAACAGCTCCACATAGCGTGTGTGGTTGGTAAAGGGAAGCCCCAACCACCTGCCTGCCTCAAACACGAAGGTGTTCATCATATCGGTGACATCGCGGTAATTAGCAAGCAGCACCCAACTTTTCGCCTTGCCTAACCCCAGCAGTTTGTGCTTGGTGTCGAGCTTTATGCGGTAGGGTTTCTTGTCATACCACAGAAACGAACTATTGCCGCGACAGCGGATGGCACCGCTGCCAGAGTAGTCGGAGAACGCCCCCCGGGCACCTATCGAGATGAAGCAGGGCACATATTCGTCCTTGGAAGTGACGGCAGCACCGTCGGTAGTGGTGATATTTAGCTGAAAAACACGATAAGGATTCTTATCTTCTGAACCAGGAGTAGTTGTGAAGGTAAGGCTGTCAACGATGTCGTTGTTGAAGGAAAGCGTTTTGCCGTCCTTAAGATGGAACTGCACCGATTCTTCGCTGAAGAGGATGTCGTCAGTAAGGTCGACCGATACCGGGAAATCCCACACCGTATTCTGCTGACTGGTGTGGATATGCACATTGCGCTGAGCATTGACGAAGGAAAATGTCAGCATCAGGCAGGCAGTAAGCCAATAGCGTAAATCAGTCAGTAATCTGAAATTCATAGGGGAATTGCTTGTATTCGGGAACATTGCCATCAGTCATTACCTCAGAATGACGCTCAGGGGCTCCCATAACAATAAGGTACAGGTGCTTGAGAGGCTTGCCTTCGGAAGTGAAAGACGTTGCATTGACGTCGCTGTATATACTCTCGCCATCGGCAGTAATGCCCACAAAACCATAGCGCAGGTGGTCGCCACGCAGATGCAGGTGGAAAGCTGGCGACTTGAGGTTGACGCGACTGTCGAGCCTGATGGCATTAAAGCCATAACCCTCGGGCAACAGCTTCGGACGAAGCCAGCCGTCAGCGCCCTTCACGAACTCGGTGTCGAAAGTGCAGGCATAGGGTCGCGTCTCTTTGTAGGCATGGGAGAAGTCGAAGTTCACCAGATGCTGGTAGCCGCGGAACATCTCGTTGCAGAAGGCTGACTGAGACAGACCGTTCAAACGCTTGTAGGTCATTGCCGGGTCCTCGCCTATTCTACCCTGCCGGAACAACTCGGCAATGAACTGCCGTCCGTGGAGGTCGCTCCACCATTGAAGCACATAGGGCGAGTGATAGATGTTGTCCATATGCAGAAAGGCTTTATGCGTAAGTCCCTTGAACGCCTCAAAATGGTAGTTCTCGTCGGTGAGCCAGTCGGGATTGACCTGCCAGAGCATCCACTGCGAAGCCATTTCGAAGAATCCCGCGCCTCCCCAACACTGGCCAATACTGTCGGCCATGATCTGTGATTGGAAAGAGTGTCCCAGCTCGTGGGCCATGCAGTTCATCTTAGTGTCCTGTATACGGTTGGGGGCCACCCACAGACCACCTATGAAGTTGTCGTAGGCTCCCCCGTATGCAGTACCGTCGAGAGAGTACATCACCATGACCATCATCTTGTAGCGGTCGGCCTTCGACGGCCCTTTCACAAACCCCAAGGTGTCGCGGAAAAAATGATAGAACGACTGTACGCGGTCGCGCAGGTTCTGAAGGTTGAACGACATATTGTGACCTTCCAACTGCGGCGGGTTGCTCACATCGTTGCCAAAGCCGCGCTCCCACATGAAGATGAGATCGTCGGTCTCAACGCTCCGCTTCAGCGACCACCGTGAGGTGTCTGACTGCAAATCCATGGAACGCAGGTCTTCAGGGACATAGACAGCCTTACCGTTGCTGGCGGCAGATGTCGTCAGTGAACAGAAAAGAATGATGGTTGAAAGAACTGTTTTCGTCATTTTGGTAATAATTTGTTGCAAAGGTACGCAATACTTGCGGAATATCGTGAAACTATAGGCTAAGAAGATAATAAAATTGTCCAAAATAGCGTTGATAATTACAGATTGGACGATTTTCCGACCTCTTTAGACAATATTTATACACGGACAATCCTTTTATGCCTACCTTTGTAGCATGAATGAAACAATGATGCATGATATGAAGAAATTATTGGTGACTGGTGCCATCGCGGCCATGATGTTTTTGGGTGCTTCTGCCGCCAGTTCGCGCAGTATTACGAAGGTGGCGGATGTCAGTGTGGAAACGTCCGTGGGTAATGCCCCCAGGCTACCTTACCAGTTGTGGGTGACGTATTCCGACGGCAAGGGTGAGTACCGACAGGTGAAGTGGGTTAATACATCGCTCGACGTGGAGCAACAGCAGGCCGACGGCTCGCGCCATCCCGTTGGTTCCAGCTATGAGGTGCGCGGCTTCATCGTGGGCGACAATACCACAGCCAACGGCTATCCCGTCAAGGCCCGCGTCAGTGTGGTGAGAGAAACGAGGAACGAGGAAGGAGGAACGAGGAAGGTTCCCTCAAATACTCCGGTTGCCCAGCCCCTGCCGCTGGATAAGGTGCAGCTGACGGGTGAAAACCGCCTGACGCACAACCGCGACCTTGACATCGACAACCTGCTGTCGCTCGACCCCAAACAGCAACTTTACAACTATTATGATACGTACGGGCTCCCAACGACAGACTGCCCCGTCAGCGACGGATGGGACTCGCCTACCACAAAACTGAAAGGTCACGGCACTGGGCATTACCTCTCGGCTATGGCTATGGCCTACGCCAGTTGTCAGGACAAGCAGAAAAAAGCATTGCTGCTGAGTCGCATCACGCTCATGCTGACTGAGATGCGACGCTGTCAGGAGCGCACTTTTGTGTGGAGCGACTCGTTAGGCCGCTATTTCGAGGCCCGCGACGTGGCTCCCGAGGCAGAACTGCGCCAACTGAAAGGCTCGTGGAAAGACTTTGATGACTACAAGCAGGACTATCGTCACTACGGCTATGGCTACATGAATGCCATCCCGCCGCAACACTGTGTGCTCATCGAGATGTATCGCCCCTATAATAACGAGGATTGGGTGTGGGCACCCTACTATACCGTACACAAGCAGTTGGCCGGACTGATTGATATAGCCAGCATCGTTGAGGACAAAGCCATCAGCGAGAAAGCCCTGCTCATTGCCCGTGATATGGGACTCTGGGTGTGGAACCGGCTCCACTACCGTACCTACATGAAGAAGGATGGTACGCAGGCTGAGCGCCAGGCTAAGCCGGGCAACCGCTACGAAATGTGGAATATGTACATAGCAGGTGAGGTGGGCGGTATGGCGGAGTCGCTGGCCCGACTGTCGATGATGATCGCCGATAAGGAGCAGAGCGCCCGTCTGTTGGAGGCTGCCACCTGTTTCGACTCACCCGCTTTCTTCGACCCCCTGGCCCGTAACGTCGATGCCATCCGTACGCGTCATGCCAACCAGCATATTCCCATGATAACAGGAGCCCTGAAATGCTATGAGGCGGGAGCCGACACCTATTATTATCAGATAGCACAGAATTTCTGGCACGCCATACAAGGTCGCTACCGCTATGCCATGGGAGGCGTGGGCAATGGAGAGATGTTCCGACTGCCCTACACGCAGATGCTGTCGATGGCCAACAACCCCGAGCCTACGCTCAACGAGACCTGCTGTGCCTACAATCTGGCCAAGCTGACCAAGGACCTGAACAGCTTCAGTCCTGACGATGCCAGCTATATGGACTACTATGAGCGCCTGCTCTACAACCAACTCGTGGGCTCGGTCAACCCCCGACAGTATCAGGTGCTCTATCAGTATGCCGTGGGCCTTGACGCCTCGAAGCCCTGGGGTAACGAGACACCGCAGTCAACCTGTTGTGGCGGTACGGGGGCCGAGAACCATGTGAAATATCAGGAGGCGGCCTATTTCGTGAATGACAATACACTGTGGGTAGGACTTTACTTGCCTACGGTCGCTACATGGGATGCCCAGAAAGCCGTGATCCGTCAGGAGTGCCAATGGCCGGCTGAGAAGAGCATCATCCGTATCGAGAAGGGGGCAGGACGCTTTGCCATGAAGCTGCGCGTTCCCTACTGGGCTACCGAGGGCTTTGACGTCAAACTCAATGGTAAGAGCATTGCCAAAAGCTATCAGCCGTCGAGCTATGTTGAGATTCCGCTTCGCAAATGGTCTGAGCAGGATGTGGTAGAGGTCGTCATGCCCTTCACGCGCCACCTCGACTATACCCCCGATAAACTGGAGGTGGCCGGGCACCAGACCTACAGTCCCATGTGGACGGCAACCCTGATGCAGGGACCGCTGGTGATGGCGGCTACCGACGTGAAGACTTGGGAGGAAGCCACCATTCACAACGATGCCGACTGGAACCGCTTCCATTTTGTGCCCGACTATGACGCCGACCGGCATGTTACCCATTACTTCCGCCTTGATGACCCCGTGCCACAAGCCACTGAGGTCGATACGCTGGTGTTGCAGCAGACGCTGGCTATGGCACAGAGCCGTATTGACGCCCAGCAGGCCTGGAATGCGCTAACAGTCAAGGTGCCCGAACATGCACCGTGGGCATCTCATGGTTATGCCCGCATGATGGAGCAGTATCAGCAATGTGCAGCTATACTGACCTCCAAGGTTAAACCCGTTGATGCTGAGAAATTGCTGTCTAAACTGAATGCATCGCTCACAGCCATGCGACCAGGCAACCTGGCAGAGATGGAGGATATGGATGAACTGAAACAGCTCATGGAGCAAGTACGTAAACTGCCGCAAACCGAAGCGCGTCGTAATGCCTTGCGCCGAGCAGAACGAGTGGTGCGCTACGTCACCGATGGCAGTGGTACTAAGGATATGATTGATAATGTCACCAACCAACTAAAAGAAATATTGAAGTAACGATGAGAATAGCAATGACGATAGTGTTGGCTCTGGCATTGATGCAAGGAGCTTCAGCTCAAAAAGAAACCAATATCAAGGATGCCTATCAGCGCGCCTTTGATATAGGCAGCAAGTATTCTTGGAAGATGAAGAACGGCGATGTAAACGTGCATCTGAAACGAGGTACGCACCAGTTCTGGTATTCTGTGTATGATGGCAAGGAGCAAGTATACAAATTGGTTGATGCCGACAAGAACACGGTGGAGGTGCTGACGGAGAACCCCGAGAAGCCTCGTCAGCGCCCTGAATGGCGAGGGCCGCAGCGCCACTGGATGGAGGTGCCTGACGAGAAGGATGGCTTCCGTATGTCGCCCGACGGGAAGATGCAGGTGTTTCATAAGGAAAATAACCTGTGGGTGAAGCAAGACGGACAAGAACGTTCCCTGACCTCCAATGGCGATTCTACTTATTACTATTCCGCTTGGGGAAGTTTCTCGGCTGACGGCCGCTATTTCGCCACCGTACGCATCAAACCTGCGCCCAAACGCTATGTTTACTATGTGGAATCATCGCCGAAAGGCCAATTGCAGCCGATACTGCATCAACAAGAATACGCCAAGCCCGGCGACTCCTTGAACTATCGGGTTCCGGTGATTGTTGAACTGGCAACAGGACGGGTGATGGAACCCTCGACGGAATTATTTCAGCATCAGTATCAGGTCACCGCTCCCCGCTGGGATGCTGACAACGAGCACGTCACCTTCGAATTCAATGAGCGTGGACATAAGACCTATCGCGTGTTGGAACTCTCGGCCGTGACGGGAGTGGTACGTGCGCTCATTGAGGAGAAGAACGATAAATACATCAACTACAATCGGCAGCAGCGCATCGACCTTGAAGACGGTAAGCGCATCATTTGGACCAGCGAACGCGACGGACGCAACCATATCTATCTGTACGACAGACAGAAAGCTAAGCTGATACGTCAGGTGACGAAAGGTGAGTATTATGTCCGCGGCATCCAGCACGTGGACGAGAAAGCCGGAATCATCTATTTCTCAGCTTGCGGAATGAATAAGAACAAGGATCCTTATCTGATACATTATTATAAAATAGGTTTCAACGGCAAAGGTTTGGTATGTCTCACCCCCGAGGAAGGCAATCACAGCGCTACTTTTACCGATGATATGGCTTATCTCATTGATACCTATTCGACGGTGACCACGCCGCCTGTTACCGTGCTGCGTTCTGGCAAGGATGGCCGGGTGATTCGCATCTTGGAGACTGCCGATATCACCGCCTTAGAGGCAGAGGGGTGGAAAGCCCCCGAGATATTCGTGGCCAAGGGCCGTGACGGCAAGACCGATATGTGGGGACTGATTCAGCGCCCCTCGAACTTCGACCCGAACAAGAAATATCCCATCATCGAGTATATCTACTCGGGTCCTGGCGACCAGTACGTGCCTAAGTCCTTCAGACCCTGGCTCTATTACCTTCAGAACATGGCCGAGTTGGGCTTCATCGTGGTGCAGGTAGACGCCATGACCACCTCGTTCCGCACCCGTGAGTTCGAGGAGGTATGCTACAAGAACCTGAAGGACGGTGGATTCCCCGACCGCATTGCATGGATCAAAGCCGCTGCCGAAAAATACCCCTACATGGACGCCGACCGAGTGGGGATCTACGGATGCAGCGCCGGTGGACAGAACGCGCTGGCTGCCGTGCTGTGGCATGGTGACTTCTACAAGGCAGCCTATGCTGCCTGCGGCTGTCACGACAATCGCATGGACAAGATATGGTGGAACGAGCAGTGGATGTCGTACCCTATCGACAGTTCGTACGTGGAATGCTCGAATGTGGAGAACGCCTACCGGCTGGAGCGTCCGCTGATGCTGGTAGTGGGCGAACTCGACGACAACGTTGACCCTGCTTCCACGATGCAGGTGGTGAGTGCCCTGCAGAAGGCCGGCAAGGACTTCGAGTTGGTGGTCATCCCCGGAGCCCATCACACCATGGGCGAGGCCTATGGCGACCATAAACGCTACGACTTCTTTGTGCGTCATCTGCTGGGAGTGGAACCACCAAAATGGAGCGAGGTGAAATAACGCTTCGCTAGTGAAGAGTGAAAAGTGAAGAGTGAAGAAATTGCTACCACTATGAATAGAAGAATACTGCTGATAGGTTTATCATTTATCATCTGTCAGTTATCGTTTAGCTCAGCCGGGGCGAAGAACTATCAGCTGACGTCGCCCGACGGATGCCTTACCGTCACCATCGACAAGGGTATCACGCTGACCGTGAGCCGACAGGACAGCGAGTTGCTGACGGTAAAAGCCGCGCTCAACGGCAGCGACAGCAAACTCATCGGTGTACACACCACCAAGGTGCGCCGCGAACACATCGAGGCCCCCTTCTACCGCCAGAAGCAGTTTGACATAGCCTATACGGAGGCCGACGTAGCGCTGGCTGGAAGTATGCGCATGCAGGTGCGCGCCTACAACGAGGGTATGGCCTACCGCTTCCTGACAACCAACGCCGGAGAGACCATCATCAACAGCGAGCAGGCCGACTTCCGCTTCCCGGAGGAGTCGAAGGCTTGGCTCAACTATACCACTAACCCTGAGAAGCCCTATGCCATGGCTTTCCAGAACACCTATCACACGACGCATCTTGAAGATGCACGTCCGCTGCCGGCCTTCCTGCCTGCAACGATAGAGGTGCCAAGTGGGGTGAAGGTGACTATCTTGGAGAGCGACCTCCGCTCGTATCCCGGCATGTTCCTGAAAGCTGATGGTAACGTCTTGGTAGCTGAATTTGCGAAGTACCCGAAGCGGATGGATTATTACAAGTGGCGCGGTATGAGCTATGTGGCCGAGACCGAGGATTATATTGCCAAGACTATAGGCGCGAGGACGTACCCTTGGCGCGTGATGGCCATCACGGAGCGGGATACCGACATGCCCGTCAACAATTTGGTCTATGCGCTGGCTACGCCCAATCAGATTGATAACACCTCGTGGCTGAAGCCCGGTAAGGTGGCTTGGGACTGGTGGAACGACTGGAACCTGAAGGGTGTGGACTTCGAGGCAGGCATCAACACGCGTACGTACCAATATTATATTGACTTCGCGGCCAGCAACCATATTCCCTACGTGGTTCTCGACGAGGGATGGTATGACTCCTCGAAGGGCGACATCATGAATACCATTGCCGATATCGACTTGCCGCAACTGATTGATTACGGCCGCAAGAAGGGTGTTGGCATCGTGCTGTGGACGGTGTTCAACGTGCTTGACGAGCATCTGAAAGAAGCCTGTGAGAAATATGCGCGGATGGGCGTCAAGGGCTTTAAGGTCGACTTCCTTGACCGCAACGACCAGACGGCCGTTGAAATGGCAGAGCGTATTGCCAAAGCGTGTGCTACCAACAAGCTGTTTCTCGACTATCACGGCTACTTTGCCCCAACGGGCATGAGCCGCACCTATCCGAATATCCTGAACTACGAGGGTGTCTTCGGTATGGAGGAGTGCCGTTGGGCAAAACGTGATACCGACATGCCGCTCTATGATGTGACGTTCCCCTTCATCCGCATGATGGCAGGCAGCG